>Ga0315282_10007507_pt1 | contig 17871 bp, 20 predicted proteins | sample YL17G07_20_MG_FD_203693 | JGI IMG/M metagenome (GOLD analysis project Ga0315282, IMG submission 203693) | Sediment microbial communities from Yellowstone Lake, YNP, Wyoming, USA - YL17G07_20 | ecosystem: Environmental > Aquatic > Freshwater > Lake > Sediment | place: USA: Wyoming | collected... | reverse complement strand
GTGAATCCACGTCACCTAGCGACAAGCCGAAGCGCCAACGCTTGAAAACAACCCGACATGAAAGACCTAGAGTGCATGGCATATCATCGAGTCATCAGCCGTAGGCATCGATCACATAGGGCAGGAAATGCAAGCGCGATGCCGGTCGTTGGCGGATACAAGGGCCGAATGCTCTTTGTCGATCTAGGCAAGAAAAAAGCCGTCAAAAAAGCCCTGAAGAAGGAATTTGCGAGAAAATTCATAGGCGGCAGAGGCTTCGGCGCGAAAATTCTCTATGATAACGTCGGGCCGCGCACCGACCCTCTTGACCCGCACAATCTTCTCATAATGGCTACGGGACCTCTGACCGGAACCGCGGCCCCAGGATCCAAGATGAGCATAATTTCCAAGTCGCCAGCCACCGGCGGTTATGCGGATAGCAGCATCGGAGGAGTCTTGGGGCCAGCGATGAAGTTTGCGGAATATGATGCCATCGTTGTTCGCGGCAGAAGTCGAACCCCAACCTACATTTCCGTCAACGACGGCGCCGTTGAATTTCGAGATGCATCAGGATTTTGGGGAAAAACATGTTCAGAAGCTGAAGACGGAATAAAGAAGGAAATTGGTGGCACAAAAGCTGCCGTAGCAACGATTGGCCCCGCCGGCGAAAAATTAGTTGTCTTCGCCTGCATAACGCACAGGGGAGGTAGACAGGCCGGCAGATGTGGGCTGGGCGCTGTGATGGGCTCAAAGAAGCTGAAGGCTGTGGCCGTTGAAGGCGACGAGAAAATCGAGTTGGCGCATTCGGAAGCCTTCATCAAGACCGTGAAAGAGGCACGTCGACTTCTAGTTGGAAATCCGTCTGCTTTTCAGAAATACGGCACCGCCGAGCACGTATTGGTTTCTAATGAATTGGGTTCTCTACCGACGAAGAACTATACCACCGGAGCTTTCGAGGAAGCACAAGCCATCAGCGGCGAGAGGATGTTCGAGGAGATTGTCGCGGGAAGCCGAGGATGCTTCGGATGCCCTGTCGCATGCAGCAAAATCAGCAGCATCAAAGACGGTCCCTACAAGTGTGACTCTGTGGAAGGACCAGAGTACGAGACTATAGCTATGCTGGGCTCGAATTGCGGCGTTGGAGACATCAGAACCATTGCAGAAGCAAATCTACTCTGTGATGAACTTGGGCTAGACACGATATCAACTGGCAACTTAGTCGCCTTCGCTATGGAGTGCTACGAACGCGGAATCGTCACCAAGGATGACACAGGAGGCTTGGATCTGCGATTCGGAAACGAAGAGGCGTATCTAACTCTGATCGAGCGAATCGGCAGCAGAGAGGGATTCGGACAGACTTTGGCACAAGGAGTGAAGAAAGCAGCTCAGAAAATCGGGAAGGGTTCTGGAAGATTTGCGATGCACACAAAAGGCCTAGAGTGGAGCGGCTACGAGTGTAGAGCAGCACTTGGCCAAGCCCTCGCCTACGCAGTCGTGGACCGCGGAGCTGACCACAACCGGATCTGGTGCACCGACTTCTTCACGCGGCCCGACAAGTCATCACCAAGAACTGCAGCCGAATTGGCGTTCAAACATCAATGTTCAAGGTCTGCGTGCGATCTGCTGGGTGTGTGCAGGTTTGTGAGCTATCAAATCAGCTTCGACTATTATGCTCAGATGCTTTCGGAAGCAACGGGTTGGCAGACATCGACCGAAGACATCATGAGAACCTCGGAGATGGTCTTCAATCTGACGCGCGCTTACAATATGCGTGAAGGCTTTACTAGGAAAGATGACTCTGTGCCTGACAGATGCTTTGACGAACCAGTACCCTCGGGGCCCACAAAAGGGAGCCGATTGAGCCGAAACCAATTCGCACAGGCGCTGGAGAGATTCTACGAGATAAGCGGATGGGACAAAGCGACAGGATCTCCTCTACGAAGTAAACTCAAAGAAATGGGCATTGAAAGGGGCTCAAGAACTAGGCGTTAGTCGAAAACTAGTCCGTTCGGGACTTGAGTTCCAACAACGCACGTGCGATTTCGTTGGATATTTCCACTAGTTCTTGAGGACTAGCCTCGAACACACGTTTGTCCGGAATAGAAACGGACTGCAATAGTGCCTGGCTGTGCTCCGGATATCGACTCTTTAGGTATCTAGCCATTACTCCTTGGAGTCTTCTTCGCCTCTGCGTGAACAAAGCACGCACCAAGTCTACAAACAACCCTTTGTCCACTGTCGGAGAGCTCTCTTTCGCGCGCGTGATAATCACCAGTGCTGAGTTCACGCGCGGTTTCGGATAGAACGCTGTACTCGGCACTGTCTTGATCAACGTAGCTTGAGCGCTACATTGAAGCATTACCGTAAGTCTACCATAGTCACGGGTTCCACTTGTAGATGTCAGTCTTCTGACGAATTCTTCCTGCAAAAGTAGTGTTGCGAGTTTGAATTGACTGTTTAGAATTAGGACAATCAGTTTTGATGAGATGTTGTACGGTGGGCTGGATACGATCTTTGCACCGTCCGGGATGACCGTGGTGAGCGCGTCACCTTGAATTATCGTCACTTTCTTGTTTGCGGAAAACTTGGTCTTCAGATAGGAAGCCAAGGTGCGATCTTTCTCAACGGCGATCACATGTCCGGCTCGAGACGCTAGAGCGGCTGTCAGGAATCCTAAGCCAGGCCCTATTTCGAGAACCGTGTCATTGCTGGATAGTTCAGCTTGCTCGATGAGTTCGTCACGAACATTCGAATCTATGAGGAAGTGTTGTCCGAATCTTTTCAACGGTGGGATCCGTAGTGCTTCAAGCTCGCGACGTATCCAACCCATATTGCTGCACCAGACTCTGGGATAGCACGATAATTGCGTCACCATTAACTGAGAAACGTGGAAATGTCTGTCTGCCCGCTTCTTTTTGATAACCCTGTAACTTTGACTCCTATTCTTCGGATCACAACATCGGGCATTGACTGGAGGAATTCCTCCAACAGCTCATCTGCTGATTGTTTGATGACGGGCTCATTGAATGTTGGCGATTCAAGAGTTCTCGACTTGGTGTGAATCTTGAGGTTGTCTGTGATAGCGACAATGCCTATGGACCTGCATACCATATTCTCCTCTTCCAGTTTTCTTGTAACTGAGTGAGCCAGTTCATTTAGAACGGGCATGATCTCAGCGACTTCGTGCGTGTCGCGCTTCAAGGTTCCAATACGACTGAACTGTACTGGTTCTCGTCTGTCCTCCACTTGCTCATCGTCCTCTCCTCGAGCTGCTCGAAAGAGATAGCTGCCCAAGCTCTTTCCGAATGTTTCTATGAGAAGGGTAAGATCCAGTTTCGAAAGTTCCTCTACACTTCTTGTTTGCAGTTGAAGTAGTTTTTCCTCAACTTTCTTGCCGACGCCGGGTATTCGATCGACGCGTAGTCCTGCTAGGAATTTGTTGACGTCTTCAGGCTTCACTATCGTGAGGCCGTCTGGCTTTTTTTCGTCAGAGGCGATCTTGGCAAGCAGCTTGTTTGGCGCAACTCCAATGGAGCATGTGATGTGCTCCTGCCGAAAGATTTCCGTTTTTATCTCATGTGCAATCTTTTCGCTTTGACTGAAATCACCATTCGTCCTTTTTGATACGTCGAGATAGGCTTCGTCTATTCCCACTTTCTCAAAGTGATCTCCATGTCTTCTCAGAATCTCCATTGTTCTATCGGATACATCTTCGTACAGTACTCTGTTCATTGGAAGGAAAATGGCCTCCGTCATTTCCACCAACTTCCTGGCGCGGACAATAGGGATTCCTGCTCTGACGCCGAACTTGCGGGCTTCGTAGTTGGATGTGCTGACTACTCCGCTTTCTTCGCTTCGACCAGAATAGACGCATACGATAACCGGTTTCCCGCGGATTACGGGGTTCATGATTTCTTCGCACTGGGCGTAGAAGTAGTCAAGATCTGCGTGCATGATTACCCTATGGGGCAAATCGACAGCTCTCTTTCCGTAACGTAAGCTCGGTGGGCTCTACAGTGCTCTTGAAAAGATGCGATATTTCTCCCCTCCGCCAAGTTCGTCTAGAATTCTCTTCGATATGACCTTGATCGGATCCCCGATGCTAGTTCTTTCGATTATGTCCTGGAAACTAATGAAGGGTTTCTTCTCTCGCGCATTGATGATCTGCCACATCGACTTCTTACCGATTCCAGGCAGCAGTTCCAGCGCGTGCATACGTGGTGTGATTGCTTGTGAATTGTTGAAGAATGAGACGAAGCGCTGTTCTTCGTCGGCTATCAACTTTTCCAGTACGGCTGGCAGTTCAGCCTTCGCATTCGCTGTCAAGTCGTCATAGCCGATTCTGCCTATGATCCGGTTCACCTTCTCGCGTCGTTCTTTGCCGATGTACAAGCGTTCATTGAGATTGATCTCGATGCCTCCTCGGACCTCGGCTTCAAGAAGCGTGAAGTAACTCTCACCGAGAACCTGAACGGTCGGGAGAGCTAGATGTCTGGGCTTGTCAGTGACTGGTCTCCCGTGCTGCAAGTAGTCCAACACGTACGCATACTCCTCGTAAAGCCTAGGCGGAAGCCCTTCTGAAGTGTCTCTGATTGTGGGTCTGAAGTTCGGTGGTCTTGGCGAAGCCGCGCTCTGTCTCTCCACTGAACTCCCTCTATCAAGACTCAATGTTTCTCTCTCCAGAAATCGTTGCGTCAGCCCACTAAGTCAGAAGGTAATCTGCAGACATGTGGACTTCTTTTGCTGTCATTTCACTGTGGTAACGCCTAGAATTTCGCAAGACTTGGAGCATCCACCAAGTCACTGGGTTTGCAGGGAGAAAAATCTTACTATCTACGACGGGCAGTTTACTCCAAGTGGGCTAATCTTCGCGGTAGGCATTGACAAGTTTGAGCATATCTTCGAGCTGCGCTCCTCCAACAATTCTACCTTTGACCGTGAGGATTGCACGAAGCTCCTCAACATAGCGAGGCATGGAATTCGCTACCTGAATTGCGTCTTTCCTGTCCAACTCATATTTCTCGCATAGTTCTCTCACAAGTTTCTCAGCCTTGGTTGAGGAGACTCTCGAAAATTTCGTCGCGTAGTCAAGTGTTCGCCTCTGGAACTCTCCCAGCTCTTCTTGCTTCGCGTGTTCTAGAATTCGCTTTGCTTCTGTTGTGGGGATAGGTTTTGAGTCCATAGTTTTCCTAGGCAAGTAATCCAACTCACCGTGCAGGTGTCAAATGCTCTGGCCGTGCTATGATCTGCTTTGTTTGCCTTCCCATCTCCACCTGGACCACGTACGATTTTCCGCGTTTTGCGTGAACTATTCCAACCCTTCCGTGGTATCGTCGATGTGGCATTCCTTTGTGGACTGATGGTTCGATCAGAATCGTTACTTTTTCGCCGGGCTGGTATGCTCTAAGGATCCGGCTCAGGCCAATCTTTCCTCTTTCGCGAGGACGTTTTCGAAGAAGGCTACGCGTCCTCGAACGGTAGCCCTTTGAACGCCTCATTTGGCATAACCTTGAATTTCGGTACGAGACTACGATGCGAGCTAATTAACTTTCTTGGGTCCAGACCAAGTGTTGGTAGCGCGCGAATCTTCGTATTAGGCTCTGATCGGGAACGGCATCTTTCTACCCAACGCTCCTCCTCGCCGCTTCATGCTCTTCATCATCTTCTTCATCGCGAAGTATTGATTGATTAGTTCCTTGACCTCTTTCTCAGATGTCCCTGAACCTCTCGCAATCCTCCTTGCTCGTGAGGAGTCCACCAGTTTCGGATCATCGATTTCCTCTCCGGTCATCGATTGAATTATTACGCGCCAAGAATCGAGTTTTCTTTCAGCAGTTTCCATCGCATCGTCCGGCAGGTTCATGCCGCCGGGCACCATTCCCATAATCTTCTTCAACGGTCCCATCTTTCGGACTGCCACCATCTGATCGTACATATCCTTGAGGCCGAATTTGCCTTCAAAGAATGCTCGCGCTTTCTTTTCTGGTACCACGACCTCTGCTTCTCTAACCCTCTCGACCAGCGCCTTGATGTCGCCCATCCCAAGAAGGCGACCAACGAAGCTGGAGGGGATGAACTGCTCTATGTCATCGATTTTCTCGCCTGTTCCGATGAACTTGATCTTGGCTGCGGTAGCAGCAACGGCTGAGAGCGCTCCGCCTCCCTTGGCCGTTCCGTCGAGTTTTGTGACCAATATCGAGCCAATCTTGGTTGTTTCGTTGAAGGCCGTCGCTTGGGACATAGCCGCCTGTCCAATAGACGCGTCGATTGCCAGGATTATTTCGTCAGGCTGAATCTGGTTGGCGAGGTTTTTCATCTCGGACATGAGTTCCCCTTCGTCCTTGTGTCGGCCTGCAGTGTCGACGATGATCAAATCATGTTTCTGACCCACAAGCTCCCGCATTCCGGTCTTGACGAGCTTCAGCACGTCTTTGGATGCAGGCTCGCCATAGACCGGCACATTCACCTTGTCCGCGAGTTGTCTCAGTTGATCGTAGGCACCGGGTCTGTAGATGTCGGCACATATTATTGCTGGTCGAAGGCCTCGTTTCTGATAGAAGCGCGCGAGTTTCACAGAGGCCGTCGTTTTGCCTGTACCTTGAATGCCAACAAGCATGATAACGTGCATCTTTCCAGGTTCAATGATCAGCTTGCTCGACTCCTCTCCGAGAAAGCGGGTTAGCTCCTCATACAGGACTTTGACAACGTGTTCGCGCCTGGATATACCGGGCGGCAACTTCTCTTCGAGAGACCTCTTCTCTACAGCCTGTGAGATTTGAAGAACCAAACTCACGTTGACATCTGATTGTAGAAGGGCTCTTTGTAGATCGCGAACAAGCTCCTTGACTGCCTTCTCGTCAACCACAGCCAGCCTGAGCAGTTTCCTGACTGCGTCGTTCAGTGACTTTCCCAGACCTTCGAGTGCGCTCATTCTTTCCCGTCTCTTGAACGCCTACTTTCACATCTTGTTAGATTTCAACCTACGGACAAACCATTTAATTAGCGCTAATACTGAATCGTACCAGCTTTGCAGATCGCTAGAAGGGAACTATGCGATGTCTAAGAGGCCTTCTGAGAAGGACGGCTTCCGGATCATAGAAACCGCCCCCGTTCCGAATGGGGCTGTCATGATAAATGGTCTGCCTGATGTCGGTCTTGTTGGACTGCTTGCAGCTTCACATATCATTAGTTCTCTGAACTTGGAGGAGACGGGTTCAATCGAGTCTGATTTGCTGCCGCCGATGATTGTTCTGCACGGCGGTCTCCCGAAATCTCCGGTTCGCATCTTCGCGAGCGGTTCGCTTGTGGTCATGATTTCCGAGACGGCGATTCCAGTCTCACTCCTAAGACCGCTTGCAGAAGGTGTTGTTGAATGGGCACGGAGTAAGGGTACTAAACTAATGCTCTCGCTAGGTGGCATGGCTGTGGCTAACCGGCAAGACATAGATTCGCCAAAAGTCTTCGCCGCAGTCTCTGAGAAAGCCCTCGAGTCGAGATTGAATGGAGCAGCTGAGGTCTTGGAAGAGGGCTACATAGTTGGTGCGTACGGCCTGCTCCTTCGGAAGTGTGCCGAATTCTCGGTGCCTGCAATAACGTTGTTGACACAATCCTACTACAACTACCCCGATCCCGTAGCGGCCGCGGCCGCTCTAACAACTGTGAACAAGATTCTCGGACTGAAGGTTGACGTTTCCGAGCTGCTGAAGAGAGGCGAGGAGATCCGTTTGCGGAGCAAGGACATGATGCACCGAACTCAAGAGGAAATGCTTCGCCAGAACAAAGCGCACGAGTACGATCTACCTCCGCTATACGGGTGAAGGCCAGTGAGTTCAGAGTCAAGGAAAAGTAGCAGTGACAAGTTAGCCGCTCACGCGGAGACCTCTGCGCTCGACAGTTCAGGTTGGAACGTTGCCGGTGCGTGCATTGAGCCATTGCACAATCTGTCTGTTGGCGCGACCGAAGTCGTGCTCACCATAGACTTGCCCTACGTGAATCAGGCGCATGTGAAGTTACAGTGCCCGTCAAACGATATTGTCGAGATAGTTGCCGAAACGAGTCGCAAGATTACCTTCAAAGACCTTGGAATAAAGCATCGGCATGGGGAGTTCACTTGCTACCATGCAAGGATTCGGATACCTGTGCCGGTCGATGAGAACAGAATTGGCAGTAAGTTCAAGCGAGGGGTGCTTGAGGTCCATCTGCCCCGGCTGAAGTAAGCTCACGTTACCAGCTCCTCCGGGCTCGTTCCAGAGCCGCCAAAGTCAGCATGGGGAATATTACCGTGGCATCGCCTACTATTGTCACGAGCTTAGTGTGATTCTTGATCTTTCCCCAGCTTATTGCCTCTTCCAATGGGGCTCCGCTGGCGCCTCCGCCTTCTGGTCGGTCCAGTGTGATTTGGATTGCAGCATCAACACCTCCGCGGAACGAGTTTGCGATTAGTACGTGATGTTTCGGCATTCCGCCCCCAAGAATAATCGCACCCATCCTCTTCTTCTCATACGTCATATCAACAAGTTTCGAGAAATCTTTGAGCGGGTTGATGAAAAGCGTATTCAGTCGACTGAACGTCCAGAGATCCAAGCCCAGCATTGAATCGAATATTCCGGGACAGAAGATTGGTACGGCCCGTTTCTCGGCAGTGCTGAGCAGTGAGTGCTTGTCTCGTAGTTGCCGTCCGAACTCCCAGAGTAACTCATAACTCGCAATGTTGCGACGCTTTGAATCGGGGATTCGGTTCAGCATTCGATGAGTGGTCCTCTCTAGGTCCTCAATGGCTTTCTGTTTAACCAACAGATCATAGATTCGCGATAAGCCCTTGCGCCTCAGTGTTCGATCATCCAGTGTCTCCGACCCTACTATGTGTCTATGCCCCAATCCTTCAAGCATGTCATGGGTCACATTTGCCCCTGTTGTCACAATTCCATCGAGCAGCCTGTGCTCGACTAGGTCTGTGATTATTGTTCTGAGACCGCCCGGAATTATCGGGCCTGCTAATGAAATGAAAGTGTGATAGTCCTCGTCTGCAAATATCTCTCCGAGAATTCTGGCGGCCTTCCCGAATCGACCAGAACCAAGTACCTTCACTTCTTCCATCTGTTTAGCGAGATTGGACAGTGACATACCGCGTCTGATCTTGATATGGGAAACTAGAGACATTGGAGCCCCGGCTGCCGAGACTGAATACTAGAACTAACCCTTGGTCCGCATTATCTTGTTCTCTCCGAGCATCTGCCAGTACTCAACTTCCACGCCCGGCGCCAATTTTGATTTGATCGCTTCATCCTCAGGAATAGGCGTCTCGAATGTCTCATAGCTCTGCATGTCCATCAGCTGAACATTAGTGCCCACGAACGCCAATACCTGCCCCGTCTTCTTCTCGATCATGGGGACCTCGATTCGAGCGTCCACGGGGCTGATCACATTCTTCTTTGATCCAGTCGTCACACTAATGGCCACGATCCTCGCCTTCGCCGCTCCATGTTTTCCAGGCTTGGATTTCTCGAACTCAACAATCTTGCAAGGCTCTCCATCAACCACTACATAGTGGCCGATCTTCAGGGTGCCAACATCCACGGGTTTGCTCAGTGTTCTTCGCCTGTAAGCTGTAAGCTCGGAACCAGTTAACGTTCAGCTTACGTCTAAAAGCTTTGTCCGGCCATCAAGTTCTTTGCGGAATTTTGCGACAACAAACCTAATCGGTGACTTTGTGCAACCAGTGGATTACTTAATTATCCTTGCCGCGGTTAGTGGTTCCACTTGGAGAAACAGAGATGGTTTTGAAGGTCGGCCTCGTCTCGAGATTGGATGATCCGGAAGCACTCGTTGTGGCGAGAACACTGGCAAGGCAACTGAGGAAAAGAGGACTCTCCATCACAGCCGAACTTGAAATGGCAAAACGGGGTCGACTTGGCGGAGGACGCGAGCTTTCCGACATGCGAGCCGATTTGATCGTGACAGTGGGAGGCGACGGAACAGTTCTGAAGACATGTATGACTATTCCACAGCCCGAAACACCAATCCTTGCGGTGAACATGGGAAGACGCGGTTACCTCACCGAAGTTGAGCCGAGCAAGGCGTTGCGAGCGATTGAACTCTTCGTGAAGGGGAAGTACAGGCTCGAGAGACGCGCCAAACTGGCAGTAAATTTGGATGGAAAACACGTTGTCGATGCGCTCAACGAGTTGGTGGTCTCGTCAGGCAGTCCTTCCAAGATGCTCGACCTGAAACTCACCGTTGACTCGGAGCAGCTACTCCGGTTCAGGGGTGACGGCATGATCGTATCAACGCCCACAGGATCAACAGCCTATGCGCTGTCCGCAGGAGGTCCCGTCGTGGAGCCGTCGGTCGACGCGTTCGTAGTCACTTTCATTTGTCCGCTTGAGTTTCTGCGGCCTATTGTGATTTCCATGACTCGTTCTGTTTCTATTCAGCTTGCCGATCCAAAGCTGAAAGCACTGGTGGTCGCAGATGGGAGATTTCAAAGAGAACTGACACAGGACGTCAAGTTAGAAGTTCGAAGAGCTAGGAATTCTTCTGTTTTCGTCCGCATCAGCCCAGCGCCGCCTATGGGTCACCTGATGCGATTTCACGAGAAGGAGCGAGCGGGCTTGTGAAAGTTCTTGTCTTGGACACTTCTGCACTGATAATGGGATTAGACCCTCTGGGTCTCGAATTCGAGACATATTCAGTCCCCGAAGTCGCAGACGAATTGCGAGGCCAAACGGGCCCATCATACAGGCTCTCCATGTCGATTTCTTCCGGAAAATTGAAGGTCCGCGCCCCAACTCCCATCTCTCTGGAAGAAGTGGTCGAAAAGGCTAGGGCGCTCGGAGACCGATTAGTTCTGTCTCAGGCAGACGTGAGCGTCCTAGCTCTCGCGCTGGATCTACACAAGGATGGTAAGAAGCCGGTCGTCGTGAGTGACGATTACGCAATCCAGAACGTGGCGGAGGAAATCGGGTTATCATATCAATCGTTGGCCACTCTTGGGATCCGTCAGAAGTTTGATTGGGTTCAATATTGTCCTGCTTGTTTTAGGAGATATTCGGGTGATGTGCAGGTTTGTCAAGTGTGCGGCACAGAGCTGAAGCGAAAGCCTCTGCGAAAGCGCGCTGCCAAACGACGTCACGTCATCTTTGAGTAGATCTTGAACTGCCATCACCCGCTGCGCGCAAGAAACCTGTCCGTCGAGCATAATCGAATAGGTAGAGTTGTGCGTAACCCGCCCACTCTTCGAACCGCACTCGCAGGAATCGCGCAGTCTTCAATCTGCTGACTTTCTTTCTTCTGAAATAGAGCTTCGATACGATCCTATGAATCCATACGTCCACAGGAGCAGCTTCCAATTTTCCGACTCCGTACAGGAGAAAGCAGTCTGCTACTTTCGGTCCCACCCCGGGAAGATCCAGCAATATCTCGACGGCCTCTTCGTAGGAGCATTCAGCCAACTCATCAAGCCTGAGCTGCCCCCTGGCAATCAGACGAGAGACCTCAACCACGGGTTTCGCTCTGTATCCCATAAAGGTCTTCAGCCGAAGCTCATGAGGTGTAACCTTGGCCAGGACCTCTGTCTTCGGGAAAAGAAATGATACTGTGCGGTCGGGGAATTCTACTCTCGGGCCATAATACATCATCAACAATCGAGCGGTTCTGTTCCACAACCGCGCCGAATTATTTTGCGACAGGATGGAGCAGATTAGACTCTCGTAGAGGTTCGAACCTCTCATCAAGCGAAGACCTCTCAGCTGCGAGAAAGTTGAGGAAAGTGGCTTCTCTTGGTCGGCAAAGGTCTGATAGAACAACGGCAGATTGTCTTTGAGTCCAAGAACCCAAATCAAATGCAGTCTCAGTTTGTCCACGATCTGCGTATTCGGGGTCGCGCTTAGCACGCGCACGTTAAGGGCAAATTGATCGACATTTCCCATTTGACTTAGAGTGCACTTGACAGGTGTGCCATCGAAATCTTCGACATCCGTGAAAAGTGCATCAAGCCTAAGCCATTCTGGTTCAGAAGTCTGCGCGCTAAGAACAGTCTCTTCCAAGTTAAGAGGGCCGACAACGTCCGCGCTCGAAACATGGAACGAATACTCCAGCGATGCGAATGAACCTGCCAATCGCACTTCTCACTGATCCGCAGTGTCGGAAAGTATTCTCTGACGATTCATTAGGGCTTATAAGAGCTGAGCGAGTCATAACGAAACGTGGAGGTGCAGGCTGGGTGGTTGCACAGGAACTCGTCAAAAGAGCGCAGGACTTGAAGTCAAAGGGGCTCTCGACGTATGAGATAGCTGACGAGTTGAAGATTCAACCTGACACGGTGGTCTGGCTACTTCTGCGCGGTAAAGAGCGCGCCGCCAAGCCAGCTCCTTATGATGTTTTTGTCGATTGGAGTTCATTGGGTTCGCACGGCAAGCGCATGACTGCAGTTGCAGCCGCTCTCGCTGACCTGATGCACGAGTCAGTGCGCGCCCAAGAATTCGAAGAGCCAGAGGTCATAGCTGCGATCGAGGGTAGTGGAATGGTTCTTGGCGTTGCCATAGCCAAAGAACTCGACAAGCCGTTTGCAGCGGTCCGCCCTCAGCGCATGGCGCACAGGAAGACACTTGGACTAGTGAATCCTTTCTTTCACAGAGCTTCTGGAAAGAAGGTGCTGATTGTCGACGCTGTTTTACGGGCAGGGGAAACCCATAGGGCTGCCATTCAGACCCTTCAACAAGCGAAAGCAAAGCCTGTAGGAGTCTTAGTGTTAGTGAACAAGAGCGGCAAATCGAAGATAGATGGACTGCCGCTGAAGTCACTGATCCAGATCCTGCCAGTTACGTCGAAATAGGCAGACTAGTCTTTCCAGATTTCTTGCGCCTTCTTCAGCTCCTCGTTCCAGACTTGGCGATCCTTTTCTTCGGACTCCGTCGAAATCAAGAGCGAACGCCTAGAGTCCTTCAAGGGGATAATGAAGTACTCCATCACTTTTCCACTATTGTCTCGTAGGATCAACTTGCGTTTGGTATCAGCCAATTCCAGTGTCTTCGGATCGAGGTACTTGCACATCACATAGCGACCATAAGAGTCAAGACCTCTGATCTCTAACTTGCCCTTCTTTCCCTTTGTCAGAACGGACTCAGGAAAATCCAATTGATTCACCGCAGAGAGACCATCAAACAGAGAACAGCTCGTTTAAGCTTCTTGTTCAACGCTTGAACTTTGCTATGAAATAACCGACCTCATGAAGATGGGGATGAAATCGTTGGCAGAGCGAAGCGGAATCTCCAAAGATCGAAAGCCCTCTTGAGCCGAGGAATGGCTTCTGTTCGACAACGCTGAGACCGCATTCGCGTTGCGCATATTCAACGACCCTCTCGCATTCGCGGCTGGTGAAAGTGCAGACACTGTAAACGATGATTCCACCGGGTTTGACGATTTTGCTCGCTGTTCGTACGAACTGCTTCTGATAGTCAGCCAGGTTCCTTACACGCTCTTGTGTTGTGAAGTCATAGACCTTCGGCCTGAGTCCAAGGGCACTGCAGGGTGGATCGATGAGCACACGATCCGCCTTCAAGTCGGGGAAATCCAGATGCAGGTATCTTGAATCATGTATGGATAGTGTGATGTTTCCGCAGCCGAGGTTCGCAACGATCCTACGAGACTGCGCTATCTTCTCTGCGTTTCTGTCAAAACCCAATAACTTGCCGGAATTGCCCATCAGTTGACTAAGATGAGATAGTTTACCGCCAGGGGCGCAATTCATGTCCACTATGGTCTCCCCTGGCTGGGGTCCCAATACATGGGAGGTTACCATTGCGCACAATGATTGCGGATACAGGAGTCCCTGGGAGAACTCAGGTAGGTCTCGGACTTGAGGTCCAACGAATCTGCGATGCTCCACTTTCATAGCCAGGCCTTTTCGAAAGGTTAAGATTTCATTGGCGCTCATGACAGCTTTGCCTGAACCAATTGCCTCACCCAGCTCAGAGACCACTGTGACAAAGTCACCTGGACGTACAGAGCCACAGTCCAAAACACCAGGAGCATACACGTTTGCGCCCTGTAAGGTGGATTCCGCAGTCTGCTTATCGACGACAATTACCTGATCGCTTATTGGAATATCAAAAGGACCATCGATGTGTATCCCCAAGGCTTCCGGGATGGCTGGACACGCATGGACCTCGAGACCTTTCCTCTCAAGCCTATCCGCTAGCTCTTCCGGCGAAATCCTGTGAGTGTTGCACCGCACATAGTATGTGCTCACAGGTTGTGAGAGAGCATCCAACACTTTCTCCCACTCGCCACTGAAGATCTCTCTTGCAATTTCGATCACATCCGAGGAAAATTTGTTGGAGAGCGAAAGCGGCTCTGCAACAGGCCTAGTTTGGTTCATCAGAGAGCATTAGATCTCCTAGACGTCTATACTAGCCTCGTTCAGCCGTGCGTCTATAAGGCGGAATGAAAATATAGCCGCTCGGCTCAGAGCGCGTGACATCGATGATCGTTGGTGGCACATTCATGAGAGAAGAGACGAAAGTGGTGGTCATTAACATCGCCGGTCTCATTTCACTCGTTGGTTTCACCGGATTGGTATATCTCAGAACCCAAGAGCCCTTCATAGTGCTAGTAGGCGGGCTGATTTCTGTAGTTTCCGTGATCGGCGCCACCATGCGCAAGCGTTAGAGAAAAGGAAACTCGCTCTGCACTCTATGGATTGGCACGCATCAATCTCCGCCCAATATGGAGTCGACCATTAGATGGAAGAAGGGGCGCGGAGACTACGTGGCCGCATTGAATCTTTTCTATCGTTGGAACGCAACGTTCTCGTTATCAGCATTACTGGCTTATTGATCAATTTCGGAGTCCAAGCATTTCAACCGTTCATCCCGTTCTACTTGGAGACCCTGAAGGCGAACATTCCCGAAATTGGGATAGTCTACGTTAGCATCGCAATCGCAGGCAATCTGATGTCAGTTCCCGGCGGAATTCTTGCCGACAAGATCGGAAGGAAGACCATGATAGTCGTTGGGAACGTTGTGGGATTTGGCTTGTACTTTGCGCTTCTTGGGGTCAACTCGTGGACAATGGCCTTGCTCGTTCTCTTTGCGGCGACTGTCTTTGCCACGCTGGTTCAGCCCGCGTATTCCTCGACGATAGCTGAATCTGTGGAAGTAGGGGACCGTGCGCGCGCGTTTGGGACCTTCTATGTTCTCGTCTACTTGGGATTGGCATTAGGCTCGGCGGTCGGAGGCTTCCTGCCGAACTCGAGGGGATATGAACTGAACATTCTAGTCGTAGCTACCGCCGGGGTCGCAGCTGCATCCTTCAGGTCTCTTTTCCTGAAGGAGACACTTCCGCAAGAGACAAGAACAAACTCCACGGAACCGGGCAGGCGTTTCTTCTTGGTTCGCCTAACCAAGAACGTGTGGCTCGTCCTCGCCGCGTTGCTTATCTTCAATTTCTCTTCCAGCCTAGGACAACCGATCTACGCGATCTTTTCGACGAACGAGCTGCATCTCTCGGAACCTCAATTTGCTGTGATGGTCAGCTTAGGATATGTTGCGTCAATGCTAGGTGCTTTTGGCGCAGGACGCGTCTCGAAGAAGTTTGGAGTCAAAGTGACGATGATTGCCTCGGTCTTGGTGGAAGGGTTTCTGATAATACCTTGGGTTTATTCTCCGAACCCTAGCTTCGCGATCGGCATCTTCGCTATCTCCGGTTTCTTTTCTCAATTCTTCTTCGTTGGCAATCAGACATTAATGGCAAATGTCACCACTGCCGAGGAGAGGAGTTCCGTGATTGGTTTCATATCCATGGCAGCCGGACTTGGAAGTATCGTTGCTCCCTTCATTGGCAGCGAGTTATGGGTCCTCTTCAATCCAAGAATACCGTTCTTGATTTCTGTAGCCGTAGCGGCCGCGGTCGTCTTACCTTTGGCGTTGATTCAAGAATCACGTTTTGAGTCGACAGTGGTCTGATCGCTAGCGGTGCGGCATATCTTCCCTATCCTTAAAGCAGAGGCGTTTCTGAACGATGCACAACATGGATGAGAGGACAACATAGTTCAAGTCTACCGTGAGACCACGGTTGGCGTCCTCGTCAACGGCAAGGGTGCGGTTCTGCCGGCTCGATTAAGTGGAATGACAAGTTCACAGTTCCAGGTGGACATATTGGACTTGGTGAACGTGCGGAGGACGCGATCAAGCGAGAGGTTAAAGAGCAAATCGGGCTAGTTGTCGAATCAGTTGAAGCCCCACTTGTACAACAGCCAATCTTCTGGAAAGATGTTCATGGAAATAAACACTTCACCCTCAGGTAATCGGAGATCAAAGGAAGGGACCTGAGACAGTGGCTGAAAATCTTTTAGACATCATCATAGTTGGTGGAGCTTCAGCAGGCCTCACAAGCGCTCTCTACGCCGCCCGACAGAACTTGAAGACGCTCGTGGTCACAAAGGACATCGGCGGTCAAGCTCTTCTCACCGACCACATAGAGAACTTCCCGGGATACGAGCCAATCGGGGGATTTGAGTTGATGAGCAAGTTCGAGGAGCAAGCCAAATCATTTGGCGCGCAGTTTGTGTACGATGAAGTGATCTCGATAACGGAGAAAAAGGAAAGATGCTTCACTGTCAGAACCCCCAATGCAGAGTACGAAACATGCGCACTTGTTCTTGCATTCGGAAAGACGCCACGCGACCTCGGAGTTCCGGGCGAGGAGAAACTGAAAGGTAAGGGAGTCTCTTACTGCGCAATCTGCGACGGGCCGCTTTTCAGAAAGAGGGTTGTGGCAGTTTCAGGTTCAGGCGATCCTGCCATAGACGCTGCAACTCTCCTTAGCGGATTGACGGAGAAAGTGCATCTTGTTCATAGTGGGGAGAAACTATTCGGAGACGACCGAACCTTGGTCGATCTCAAGAAGAAACCTAATGTGGAATTTGTGCCGTCTTCCCGCATCGTGGAAATCTTCGGCGAAAGAAATGTGACTGCTGTTCTGGTTGAGAACACAGGGAATAAGGAGCGCAAGGAGATCCGAGTTGATGGACTGTTTGTAGAGATGGGGTATGTCGCAAAGACCGAGTTCGTGAGTGACCTTGTTCGTCTCAACAGCCGAAACGAAATCGAAGTCGACGCCAACTGTGCCACATCACATCCTGGCATCTTCGCTGCAGGAGACGTAACGAATGTGCCTTTCAAGCAGGCAGTGGTCTCTGCGGGTCAGGGAGCAATTGCAGCACTATCCGCGTACAATTACATCCAGCGACTCAGAGGTGGCTCCCTAGTCCGAGCTGACTGGAAGGTTAAGAGGTAAGGCTGAGCTAACGGGTGCTTGCACGCTTAGGTTCATGATGCGTCCAGCTTGACGCCAAGTGTCTTTAGCAGGCGCCGGTGTTCGGCTCTCGTTGTCCATTCAACGTAGAGATAGTCAGCTAGGGCGCTTTCGGTCATCCCGATCTTTCGTGCTTCTTCAACGCAGCATCTGTAAGCCTCAATCTCAGTTAGTCGGTCCACATAACTGTAGGATTCGTCGAAAAGCTTCCTACCGTCTAGGTACTGTTTGACATGCACCAGTTCATGGATGACGTCCAAGTACAGGTACCTCAGGTCACCAGTCTTCAAGTAATCCAATCCGACAATTAGACTTCCGTCTTCGTCGTTGATGTACATGTATTCCGGTTCCTTGGTGAGAGTGACATCGGTTCCTTCGAGTATTTGTTTCAGGCGTCCGTTGTCTCCAATACATGTCTGAAGCGGCTGCACTTCTTCGAGACCTGTGAACACCTCGCGGAGTCTGTATCTTCCTGTGGGGAGATCTCTGTTTGCTTTGAATGAATCCACTCTTCCATCCCGGCATTGCGGTTTTGCAAGTCCCGAACTGTAACGGGCTAAGGGTCTACATCATGATAGG
>Ga0315282_10007505_pt1 | contig 17873 bp, 13 predicted proteins | sample YL17G07_20_MG_FD_203693 | JGI IMG/M metagenome (GOLD analysis project Ga0315282, IMG submission 203693) | Sediment microbial communities from Yellowstone Lake, YNP, Wyoming, USA - YL17G07_20 | ecosystem: Environmental > Aquatic > Freshwater > Lake > Sediment | place: USA: Wyoming | collected... | reverse complement strand
TGAGCGGGGATAATGAAAGGGTTGTGTCTGGCATGGCAGAAAAACTGGGCATAGATGAATTCCGCGCTGATATGCTGCCCGAGGAAAAGGTAGAAGCAGTGAAGGAGCTATTATCCCGCTACGGTAAGGTCGCTATGGTAGGTGATGGGATAAACGATGCGCCTGCACTCGCCGTTTCTACCGTTGGCATTGCCATGGGAATAGCAGGCACGGATACCGCCCTTGAAACGGCCGACGTAGCACTCATGTCTGATGACCTGCTGAAGTTGCCGTTCCTTGTTCACCTCTCGAGGAGAACACTTGCGACAATAAAAACGAACATAGGTTTTTCCATCATGGTCAAGGCAGCTTTTATCGTATTGGCACTCCTCGGGCTTGCTAATCTCTGGATGGCTGTTGCAGCAGATACGGGAACGTCTCTTCTCGTTACCTTCTACGGCATGAGGCTGATAACCACCCGTCCATAAAACACTGCTACAATCTATCTTCCTTTCTGACGCTCTCCTTGTGGATTCTCTGTGTCCGTATCCGTATGGTAGTATTGCCCGTTATCAGAGCGGATTCCGTTCGCAGAAGCAGCCGAAGGTCGGAGCAGGGCAACAACTCGCCATTTCCTCAACCCGGACGCATCTCCCGCAGAGTTCTCCAGGATCTTTGACACCCTGGCAGGGTATAACCAGGCCCGGACATACAAAATCACACCCCCGGCAGAGACGGCAGTTATCAGGCCTTTTCCCAAAAGGCATGCTTACCTTTCTCTCAACTCCCCTCCCTGCAAAGCCGAGTGTTTCCCCGTTCATCTGTTCGTAACACATCCGGATGCAGAGGCCGCACAGGATACACCGGTTGTCCTCCATCGGAAATCTGACCTTGAGTATCCCCACCCGTGCTGCAATGTCCTGTGCTACCTTAACATTGGGCGCACTTGCTACCAGAAGTTCCGCCAACATCTTCCGTGCCCGGATAACGCGTGGGGATTGGGTTTGAACCATCATGCCTTCGCTGACTTTGTGCGTGCAGGAGGTGTCTAACGATGCTCTACCATTGCCATTACTAATCTCCACCACACATATCCTGCACCCCCCGTAGGGAGAGAGATTCTCCATATAGCAGACGGTAGGTATATTAATCCCTACCTGACGGGCTGCCTGGAGAACTGTGCTCCCCTTTTCTACCTTGATTGACATTCCATCTATCGTCAGATTTACGTGCTCAACTTTCATCTCCATCCTCCTCTACTGCACCATGACGGCATTTGCTTTACAGATGTCTTTACAGGATCCGCACTTCGAACAGAGTGTGGTCTGTATCCTGTGCCGCTGTTTCTTTTCGCCTTCAATTGCCTGTGCCGGACAAATCTTTTTGCAGGCACCACATCCGGTACATTGCTCTTCCAGAATCGAATACTGGATAAGAGGGGTACAGACGGCAGCAGGACATCGTTTCTTGATGATATGATCCTCGAATTCAGAACGGAAATATCTCAGAGCCGAAAGAACCGGATTGGGTGCAGTTTTCCCTAAACCACAGAGGGAGGTATCAGCCACGACCACGGCTAACTCTTCGAGGAGTGCAAGACTTTCACCATTCCCCTTTCCTTCGGTAATGCCGTCCAGAATTTCGCCCATCCTTTTCAAGCCCTCCCGGCAGGAAAGACATTTTCCGCATGATTCCCCTTTTAAAAAATGGACGAAATACTTTGCCACATCCACCATGCAGCTTCCTTCATCCATGACGATCATTCCACCCGATCCCATCATGGAGCCGGCCTCTGTCAAACTGTCAAAATCCACGGATAGATTAAATAACGAAGCTGGTATGCAGCCCCCTGACGGGCCTCCGGTCTGTACCGCTTTTATTGCCTTCCCATTCTGAGGACCACCGCCGATATCAAAAATGATCTCCCGTAAGGTGATGCCCATTGGCACCTCTACTAATCCGGTATTCTTCACCCTTCCCACCAGTGAAAATATCTTTGTCCCTTTGCTCTTCTCAGTGCCAATGGAAGAAAACCACTGGCTTCCCTGGTTGATGATTAATGGGACATTTGCCCAGGTCTCTACATTATTGAGGTTCGTGGGTCTTCCCCAGAGTCCCTGAGTCACGGTGTGAATTTGTTTGCTCCTGGGTTCTCCCACCATTCCTTCGATAGAGGCAATCAGTGCGGTGGATTCTCCACAGACGAAGGCACCACCTCCCTTTGCAATCTCCACCTCAAAATTGAAACCAGAACCGAGGATATTTTTTCCCAGGAATCCAGCCTTCCTGGCTTGTGAGATAGCAATTTCTGCGTTTTTGCATGCAAGCGGGTATTCATGCCTTACATAGATAAAACCCTGATTTGCTCCCATGGCATAAGCACCAATGATCATTCCTTCTAAAACAGAATGGGGATTTCCCTCCATGAGGCTCCGGTCCATATACGCACCAGGATCTCCCTCATCGCAGTTGCAGATAATATATCTAACATCACCAGGTGCTTTCCGGCAGTTCTCCCATTTGTTGCCAGTCAGGTATCCAGCTCCTCCCCTTCCTCTCAGACCAGATGTCTTAATTTCATGAATGATCTGATCGGGATTCATTTCGAAAATGGCCTTTGCTAAAGCCCGATATCCATCGGTTGCGATATAATCCTCAATCTTTGCTGGGTCAATCAAACCATTCTTCCCCAAGACCAATCGCTGTTGCGCCCGGTAAAAAGGTATCTCCTTCTCTGAGGTCACCTTTTGTTTTGTAAGGGGATCATCATAAAGAAGATGCTCTAAAACCTTTCCCTTCTCGATGGTCTCCGAGATAATGAGCGGCACATCCCTTTCCTGGACTCTCTGGTAGAAAATACCCTGCGGCTGAATAGTGACAATGGGTCCTCTCTCACACAATCCCCTGCATCCAGTGAGTTTCAACCTGATCTTCTGATCAAGACTATTCTTCTTGATGGCCCGGGCAAGCTGATTCCTTACTTTCTTGCATCCATAGGCATGGCATCCTGTGCCTCCGCATACTGAGACAATCATTTCATACTGCTTCTGTTTCAAGATAACATGTTCCTTCCACTCTTCTAAATCAGATACAGATTTGACTTTCCTCATGAGTTCACCCCGCCTCTCTTTCTATTCAATTTCTCAATGATCTTTTTTGCTTTGATTGCATTGATCCCTCCATAGTATTTGCCATTAACAACCATGACTGGACCAATTGCACAAACCCCCAGACAATTGACCGCCTGTAAGTAAAATTGATCATCTCTTGTTGTCTGCCCTGGTTCTACCTCCAAGTGCCTTGCAATTTCCTGGAGAACTTTCGGACCCCTTCTCACATGACACGCAGTCCCCAGACAGAAGGTGATGGCATGTTTCCCCTTGGGGGTGAGGCTGAAGGATTTGTAAAAAGTAGCAACTCCGTAAATATCATTCGTATTCATCTGGAGCCTCGATGCTACTTTTTGCAGTGCCCCTTCAGGGAGAAAGTTATACTCATCCTGAATATCATGGAGTATGCTGATGAGAGCCGTCCTTTTCCCCTGGTGTTTTTCAATAATTGTATCTACGTGTTTAAAATCCATTCTTCCCTCCCAGTTCATTATTATTTAACTTGTGTCTGAATTATTTATCTATACTTAATTCAATAGTGAAAAAAAATTTACCAAATTAACTATTACTGGATTTTTTACCATCCTCCTCTCGGCGGGCTCAACACCCATAAAATTACAGCCTCACCCTTCCCCGCATTTGCCCACTGGGAAGGGACTGTGGATTCTATGTAAAAGCTGTCCCCCTGCCTCAACAGGTGTTTTTTCCCCTCGATTTCTACCTCAAGTTCTCCCTGCAGGATGTAGGCGAATTCGTCGCCCTTGTGTCGGTAGAAATGCCCTTCGACCGTTGATCCCTCTTTCATTGTGAGAAGGTGCGGCTCCATCCTCCGGTTGATCACGTCGGAGACCAGCAGTTGCAGATGAAGATCTGTAGTCTTCACGTCCGGGAGATGTATGTACTGTCTTTCGTTAGGCCTGATGATCATTTTCTGCCACTGAACCGTTTCGCCATCCATGAGAAAGTATACGGGTTGAGTATTCAATTTATCACTCAACTTGAGGAGAGAATTGAGGGAAGGACTGATCAGGTTCTTTTCTAATTGAGAGATAAAACTTGGTGTCACGCCCACCTGTTCAGCTAATTCCTTCTGGGTCATCCCCAATTTCTTTCTCAGATCTTTAATCTTAACCCCCAGGTTGGCCGGCTTCCTCCCTCCGATCGAGGGAAAGACTATCTCCTGTTCCCATACCTCGTACCGCTTGGGAAGAAAGACATTCCTTGAAAACCTTCCTTCCAGCTTGATAACTTTAAAAAAGAGTTCCCCGTTTTCTTTATCCAGCTCGATCGCTACCTGGGTGATATGTCTCAGCTTAGCCTTAAAGGACGAGGTATGGGCATCCTTTTCCAAAACCCAGTAGGCAATGGTTTGCAGGTCATAGAGCCGGGGACATGAGTAGGTGAAAAATTTATGTGTGGCATTTTCATCATTCCAGATATCCTGCATACCCGTCAAGCTATCAAAGATGTACCGTACGCCGGCACCCTTGTCGTCTTCGATCTGGTCCACTGCCAAACGAAATTGAGAAAAATCCTTCGGGTTTTCAACCTTCACCACATTCGCTTTAAACCCTTCCCTGCCCTTTTCATAAAACTGGGTAAAGATTGAATCGTTATTCCCTTTTCCTGAGGTAAAACAATCCAGGATGGTGAAATTCTTTACATTGGTGAGTTGGTTAAAACGTTTACTGAGGGTGGAAGGAGAAACATTGAAACTGACATAGACAGCCTTATATCCTTTTTTCAGGGTATCTTCGAGAAACCGCAAAAGAAAGATCTCAACATATGTCCCTGCTTCAACCTCCCAGATGACATTGTCACCTACCTTGAGAAAACCGAGAAGGTGGTCTAAGTAACTAATACCAGATGAAATCTTGTCGCCCATATTAGCATTACTATCAATGTAAAACTGCTGTTTAAGTACAGATAACTTTATGCATAAAAATAACGTGTCAGGACTGAAAAGTCAATCTGATTCTCACATCTGATTCTCACACAGAAATCAATGAATAAACCTAGATTCACCTCATGAAATTTCATGACATGGACATGCCCATAAAGAACCTTTTCTGTGTTGGAGGAACGGTAAAAGGCGGCACAGGAATAAACGGTGCTGCCAATACGGGCAAATTCTGTGCCCAGAAGATTATGAATCAACTACAAAGAGGAGGGGGAGATACCAGGTAGCCAGCATGATCATTTATTATAGCGAAGAAACAATACCTTCTGATACCCATTACACCATTGCTAAAACTTCCTGTAACATCTCACCGAGTTTCTCTTCCTCGCTCTTATCCGCATACTTTGGTCTTTCGACATTGGGGAAGAGAGAAAAGATTCCGTTGAGAATCACCTCTGCATGGGGAGGACAACCCGGGAGGTGAGTACCCATCTCAGCATGGTGCTGCTGGCAGATACCCATAAAGATGTTAGTCTCTTCGGGATTGATCTGAACATCAACTGTAGGCCCAAGGTAGATATTCACCTTTTTGTCAAAGGGGCGATCCATGAGAAAACGGTTTGAATCCTGCGGATCCGGCCTTCTCAGTTTATTCAGGACAAAATGGAGATAACCCCTGCAGCCGGGACAGGCTTCACCAGCATGGATGATAATATCCCTGCCGCTCTTCAGATTGATCTCTGGCTGTTTAAACGGGCTCGCTACTTCATCAACGGGAAGACCGATAATCTTGATCTTTTCGGCTTCAATTGATCCCAGTCCCTGCATGTGAGCGAGCAACACCGCGGGCGAAGTAGCAGGATCCAGACCCATAATCCTCATGCAGACCGAATCCACTGCCACCGGATTTGTGCCTCCGATCAACAAGTTCATCCTCTTGGGAGTACCTGAGACCGGCCCGAAATCTTCCTGTCCGGTAAGTCCGTCTACAATAATAAGCTTTGGTTTAACGAGATGGTGGATGTTGATCAGGTTCTGCCAGAGCCCGAAGAAATGGCTCATATACTTTTCGAGTGGAGGCACTGCCCCCTGAAGGTTCTTGATACTCAGAGAAACGATTGCAGCAAAGTGGACTTTCAGGACTGGAACGCTGATGATTACATCCGCCTTTTCGAGGGTAAGGGGTATCTTCCGTGAAAGCATCCTCTTGCCTCCAGGCACCTCCTTCTCCACCTGCTGGTCGGTGTTCAGGTCCACCAGGCTCACCTTTTCCGGATCTAATTCTGCCAAACGGTTGTAGCTGTAGTGCTTAAACATCTTGTCTGTTTGGCTCCGGTTGATGGATGATCCTTCGGCAATGATTACCTTGCCTGCAACGGGCAGGAGGAGTTCAACCAGCGCCTTGATGAGCCGAATATCAGTAACAATGCCGCCCTTCCAGACACCATCTTTCAGGCCGTGATCGCTCACGAGATTGGGCTTGATAACCACGGTCTGGCCCGGCTTGACAAATTTTTTCACACCGCCGAGTTTTTCAATCAGATTTCTCAGGGCTTTCGCAATTTCTCCCGGAGTCTGGGTGCCGGGGATTTTCTCGATTGCCACCTTCTCTTTCTTCCGATAACCCCTAACAGGTTTGGATCCTTCAAGTTTTTTCAAAAGAACTGCCGTACTTAAATCCATTTTTATGAGCGCAAACCCTTCCAGAGTAAATTTCCGTGTTGGACGGAAACCGTACTCCTCCATGAAATAGTATTTCTCCCTGTCTGAACTCAGAACCTCTGCGGCAATGAGATTCTCGCGGGCAATCAGTGCGTCCACTATCTGTGGAGCAACACTTTTTTCCTGGTATGCCTCGGTTATGGCGATCTCTTCGATCGTGCTCTTCCGCGGATTGTAAATAATCCAGCCCATGAGCTTCCCATCTCTTGTTGCCCTGTATACGATGGTATCAGGACTATCCAGCCATCGCTGCCATCTCTTTCTTGTATAGTGAGAAGCACCATCTACGCTCTTGTAACGGTTATGGAGGGTTCTCAAGAGTGCAATTGATAGCCTTCCTTTTCTCAGTGTTACTTCTGGAATCACTGCATGCATTTCTTTTCCCCTATAATTTTTTCAAGGCTTTCAGCAGGAGATAAAAACCGAGCAGTCCAGTCACAGCATGAAAGGCTGCACCCGCCAGAAACACGGTGGAAAGCATGCTCTCACCTTTATTAATCACCGAACCGGTGACGGTGATGATTCAGCCAAAAGACAGGATAAAACAGACAATTGATCCGATCAGATAACCGGTGTGCATAGGTTTCCCCCTTCATCTCTAAAATGAATGATAAAAATAATATGCTTTTCCACCTTTCCGGTCAATATTTTTATGCCTTTGACACCGCTGCAGGGGCAGACCTGCGTGTCTGCCCTCACTCAATGGGCGCACACACAGGCGCCCCCCTACATAAGACCGAAGGCCGCTCCTGCGGTAATCCTCCTGGGCGAGGCACCGCCTCGCCCCTACATAAAACGTTTGGCCCGTCTTCGGGTAGGTTTTTGGACGCTTTACGGTATCAGCACCGGCTCCCGCAGGATCAGGGAGATTGCCTGGTGGGCCTTTTCAGCCAGTGCGGGGTGGGTATCCCTGAGCGTGGCAACCTGCCTGAGATTGTCTGCGGTCCTCAGGATAAGCATGGAGAGATCACCTTCATCAACCCCCGTCAGCTTAATGATTTCCTCCCAGGTCTTGCCGCTCGCCCAGGCAGAGAGCGTAACAACCGGCCAGAATTGGAGAAGAGGATCTTCAAACCCTCTTTCCTTCTCTAAGTTCCGTATCGACCTCAGCGAGTTGATCATCCCGTTGAACCTCTCCCGGACAGTCACCTTGTCAAACTCAACTTCCGGATGCAATTCCACTTCTTGGTATTTATCAATGACGAAGGGGGCGATCAGACCCGCCAGCAATTCAGGGGTAAGAGCATCGAACACCTGTCTCCTGATAGCCTCAGCAATGAGCAGGGGCTGATCCAGACGAAGCTGAGACGCCCAGATACCATCTTCGGTGAGGCGATCAGAAGAATCAACAAACCCGGTATCTTTCAGGAAGGCAAGGTGCTTTAAAAAGTCATACCAGAGCCGGTGACGGACCTGATCGATCTCGGAAGAGAGTATCCTGATCTCCCTGATGAGCCTTTTCAGCGGATTCTTACCGTACCCGTGGCATGACTTCAAATGGACACAGAGCTCACAGGGGAGAGATTGTAGTGACTCTTTCAGGAGGGCGAGCTTCTCCTCTTCAAGCATTGAAGAGTCTTCATCGGGTTCCGGGGCGTTGAGTGGTATGGGCGACAGTGATCCAAAAGAGATTGCGCCGAACAACCTGTTTAAGACCTCCGGGTCCCATTCAACAGGGATTTCCACCCGGAAATCAAGCAGCGATTTCAGGTGTTGAAGATGGATTCTTTTCAGGCCGAGTTTCCCGTAACGGACCTTGACTCTCCGGTCTACCCTGAGCGAGATCAATTCCAACGTGCCCTCAACCCGCTTTGTTTCAAAGAGACAGTAAACACCTCCCCGTTTGTGGACAAATAACCTTCCTGGCTGGAGATGTTCCAGAAAGTTCTCTTCCCGAAGGGTCTGCCTTATGCCTCGCTCGATCTTTGCAATGTCCTCTGTCAGATCTCTTCTCTTCTGAATAAATGAAAGAACGGCCTGAGGGTCGCCCCCCTCGCACCGCCTTTCCGACAGCAGACGTTTCAGATCGCCGGTGAGTTTTTCCCATTCCTTCTCCATCTTCTCGTGGGATCTGCGATTCTGATAGGTGGCAAATGATTTATCGAGAAGCCCCCTGATCTCATCGGGCCGGTGAGACAGGAGAAGGTTCAAGACCATGGAAAAGTTCATCTTGATCTGGCTGGCAATCGGCTCGGGGGAAGAGGAGAGTAAACCGTCAATCAGGTGCGGATTCTGGAAAGGTCCGGGAAGAACCAGGGCAAAGCCGATCTTGTCTTTCCCCCTTCTCCCTGCCCTGCCCGTCATCTGGTGCAGTTCAGTGGCGGTAAGATCAACGAACTCCTTGCCGTTGAAACGGTCGCTCTGCACCAGAACTACGGTGCGTGCAGGAAAGTTCACGCCTGCTGCAATAGTTGAGGTCGAAAAGATCGCCTCAAGAAACCCCTCGTTCATCATCTTTTCAATCAACAGCTTCCAGTGGGGAAGCTGCCCGCCGTGGTGAGCGCCCACCCTTGCATGGATGAGGTAGGAAAGCTGTTTATGTTTTTTCAAAAACGGGAACGAAGAACAGAAGTTTTCTAAACTCTCCTGGAATGTCCTTTCCTTCTCTGTCTCCGGCTTTTTCCCGGAGGCGAAACAGGAAAGGAGCGCGTTATCACAGTCGGAGCGTGACTTGAGAAAGAATATGGCAGGGAGCAGGTTCCAGGTCCTGAGTATGCTGATGATCCGGCCGAAACTGATGTTACTCCTCATTCTCTTAAATTTCTTCTGAGAAGATTGTTCTATGAAATCACGGATCTGGTGAAAAAGACCAGAAGAGCCTGAGAGAGGAACAATCTCGCCGTTGGGAAACATAAAAAGCGAATAGAGAGGCACCGGCCGCTCCTCCGAGAGTACCACCTCGCATGTCTTCCTACGGACCTCGATAAGCCATCTGGCAATCTCTCCTGAATTCCGAATCGTGGCCGAGAGGAGAAGAAGATTCACTCGGGACGGCAGGTAGATGAGCACCTCTTCCCAGACCACTCCTCTCTCCTGATCACCGAGGTAGTGCGCCTCATCCAGTACTACCAAATCTGTCTCGACATTTTTCCCTTCGGACATGGCGTCATAGAGCTGGTTCCTCAAAATCTCGGTTGTCCCTACGACAATCGGTGCGTCCGTATTCTCTTTCCGGTCGCCGGTGAGTATCCCGACCCTCTCCTCGCCAAACTCTGTTGAAAACTCCGAAAACTTGGAATTGGATAGTGCCTTCAGAGGCGAGGCATACCAGGCACGTTTTCCCTGGGCAAGACACTCTTTGATGGCCTCTACGGCAATCCAGGTCTTTCCTGATCCGGTGGGGGCACTTACCAGGACATCGGCACTTTTCAGTCTTTTTAACGCCTCTAATTGAAACGGGTCAGGACGAAAGGGGCCCGGTTCAGGTATGCCGATCTCTTCAAAGATCTCCTTCAATCTCTGGTTAATCCGGGGAACTTGTTCTCTTTTTCTGGGGGGAGAGACGGTGTCCCGTGTTTTGTGGCGGCCCTCTCTCGGCAAGTGACGGTAGACTTTCTGATCCATAACACCTTTCTACCTTTCTATCTTATAGAGGAATCGGAGCCGTATCAAATAAAATTTCTTTCTATTCCTCTGAGGCTTTTAAACTCCCATGGTTAGTATCGCTATAAAATTATATATAAAAAATGTTTGATATTCAAAATTACTTATGGTAGTAAAAAACAATTTTTAAATGATTCCCCATATCCCCAATGGGAATATTCGGTGAATAAAGATCCTCATGGAGATCCTCATGGGCTCATGATGGATCTAAAAGTAAAAGTCTACAGGAAAAAGTTGCAAAAGGAGGTAATACTTCAGTGTCTATGAAAAATTTAAAGCTAAAACTAATGTTATTGATGGTAGCTGCATACCTGCTTTTCCCGCTGGCGGTGTTCGCCAGCGAAGCGGATCTCGCGATACCTGATTTACACAAGGGTGCTCCCTATACCATGTTGGGTGATATAACACCATGGAATCTTCTGCGCTACGGCGCGTATATCATCGCTGGTACGCTGGGTATCAGCTTGTATCTGCGCCACCAGGTCAGGAAGTTGAGAGCCCATGAATCGATGCTCAAGGTGGCTGAAATCATCTATCAGACCTGCCGTACCTATCTGATTCAGCAGGGCAAATTCCTCATCCTGCTGTTCCTGTTCATCGCCGTCGCCATGTCCTTCTATTTCCTGGCCCTGAAGGGCGAGGGGGTTCCCACCTTGTTGCTCGTGCTGCTCTTCTCGGTGGTGGGTATGGCCGGTTCCTACAGTGTGGCCTGGTACGGCATCCGGGTCAACACCTTTGCCAACGCCCGTACCGCCTTTGCATCACTGGCAGGCCAGCCCTGGGACGTCGTGAATATACCTCTGCGCGCCGGTATGAGCGTCGGGCTCTTCCTCATCTCCCTTGAGCTGGTGATGATGGTTATCATTCTGCTCTATGTTCCCCGCGACATCGTCGGGTACTGCTTCCTGGGCTTCGCCATCGGTGAGTCACTGGGTGCATCCGCACTCCGTATCGCCGGCGGCATCTTCACGAAGATCGCCGACATCGGCTCGGACCTCATGAAAATCGTCTTTAAGGTAAAGGAAGACGACCCCCGCAACCCGGGCGTTATCGCTGACTGTACCGGCGACAATGCAGGCGACAGCGTTGGTCCTACGGCAGACGGTTTCGAGACCTATGGCGTTACCGGTGTTGCGTTGATCGTTTTTATCACCCTGGCGGTTATGAGTCCTGACCAAGCAATCAAAGAGGCCATCCAGGGCAAACTGATCGTATGGATTTTTGCCATGCGTTTCCTCATGGACTTCTGCTCCGGGATTTCCTATTTTGTCAATCAGGCCATTTCTTCCGCCAAATATAAAGGGAAGAAAGAGATCGATTTCGAAGAGCCTCTCATGAGACTCATCTGGATCGCTGCCACTTTGTGCATCAGCACCTCGTTTATTATGAGCTACCTGCTCATCAGCGACCTCCAGGTTATGAAAGACGGCGTGCTTACCCCGATGCCCCATGTCTGGTGGCAACTCGCCATGATCATCAGCTGCGGTACCCTGGCAGCGGTGCTCATCCCCGAGTTCACCAAGATATTTACCAGCTCCAAGTCCAAGCACGTGCAGGAGATTGTGACCGCGTCGCGGGAGGGCGGTGCATCCCTTACCATACTGTCCGGTATTGTCTCCGGTAACTTCAGCGCCTTCTACAAGGGCATGCTGATCGCCGGCCTCTTGTGCGCCGCATACTTCACCAGCCTCCTGATACCGGTTGAAGTCATCAACTATCCATCGATTTTCGCCTTTGGTCTGGTCGCCTACGGATTCCTCTGCATGGGCCCGGTCAACATCGCGGTGGACAGCTACGGTCCGGTAACTGACAATGCCCAGTCCATATTCGAGCTGGCGCAGACCGAAACGATTCCCGGCATCAGGGAAGATATTAAAAAGAATTTCGGCTTTGAGCCTGACTTCGAGGAAGGTAAGCACTACCTCGAGGCCAATGACTCGGCAGGTAACACCTTCAAGGCGACGGCGAAACCGGTGCTCATCGGCACTGCGGTGTGCGGCGCAACAACCATGATCTTCTCGATCATCCTGCTGCTCCAGAGCAAGAACATGCTGCAGGTGCAGCTTACTGACGCGCCGATTATTCTCGGTCTGATCTGTGGCGGCGCGGTGGTCTACTGGTTCTGCGGCGCCTCCATGCAGGCGGTTACCACCGGTGCATACCGGGCGGTCGAGTTCATTAAAAAGAACATGAACCTTGACAAGAAGGAAGCCGATATCGAGGATTCCAAGACGGTTGTAAAGATTTGCACCCAGTATGCGCAGACTGGTATGTGGAACATATTCATCGCGCTTATTTCCATCACGCTGGCCTTCGCGTTACTGAACCCCAACTTCTTCGTGGCGTATCTGATCTCCATTGCCTGTTTCGGCCTCTTCCAGGCCATCTACATGGCCAACACCGGCGCCGCCTGGGACAATGCTAAAAAGATTGTCGAAGTCGATCTGAAGGAAAAAGGCACGGCGCTCCATGCCGCAACCGTCATTGGCGACACGGTGGGCGACCCCTTCAAGGATACCTCAGCTGTATCCCTGAACCCCATCATCAAGTTCTCGACCCTCTTCGGCCTGCTGGCAACCGAAATTGCTATTGCAATGGCGATAGATGCCAAGGCAGCAAATTCCACGAATTATGCACCCTATATTTCAATTCCGCTGTTTATCATCGGGCTTATCTTCGTATGGCGTTCGTTCTACAAGATGAGAATACCACCAAAGGAAGAAGCAGCTCAATAGGGGCCCTTTAATCCCGAAAATTATAAAAAAGGGGTGTTTGCAAAACACCCCTTTTTTTATCCACCTGTTGTACCCATATAAATAATCTGAAATGCGGCACTCAATACATTAGCAATACAAACTATTAAGCTTTTTTTACCCGATCCAGCAACGCTTCAACAAGAGCCTGTTTTTCTTTTAAGAAATGCTTATATTCATGAGCCCAGCAATGATGTATCTGAATAGACAGGTCGTTAAACTCTCTACTGAGCAGTTCTTCAAATAGAGCACGTTCCTCTTTTGATAAATCGATATTCATAGCCCCCCCTTTTTTTAATATATTTAATTTAGGAGTACTTTCCTCTTTACAGGAACAACCTTTTAAAAGACCCGTTCTACTGCATACGCTAACGGGGTATTTCCTCTGTCCCCGTAAAAACAGGTTGTTCGGGGGAGGATATGCTTCACCTTCCCTGCCAGTGACTCTATTTCACTCACGCTTGGTGCTCTCCAAGGCAATTTTTCTACCGGCAGGTATGCATCGATCCTGAAAGGGATACCTTTATCCACAGAAGCTATAAACCCAGCAATTTTTACAATTTCTATTTCATCCACGCAATCAGGGATGAAAACGGTCTCCGTATATAACGTAATCTTTTCATTGCCAGCAACAGTTTTAAAGTTTCTTACGATATCCGCATTATCAAACCCGGTATAGGTTCTATGTAACGCAGGGGTAATTGCCTTGATGCTGAACACGATCTCATCAAGCATGGAAAGAGGCGGCAACTCTTTCCCATTGGTGAGGAGTGAAATAGTTGAATTATTTTCTGACGTTACATAATGCATAATATCAGGAAGGGCAGGATCGCACACTGGTTCAGCTCCCATAAGGAATGTTTTTTTCATCTTCAATCCTGAGAGGAGATCGAAAAGCTCCGGTAACATTAAAAATGTGCGTGGCCTCTTACTCCTGTAATCCGGATCGTAGATGCGTAAACGGTTTTCAGGGAGATGACAGTCATAAGCCTCTTTTTTCAGTAAACAGATACGGCACTGTAAGTTACAGCCCCAGAAAAATAGGAAGCATATTCCAAGCTCTTTTGCGTAGGTGATGTGGTATACGTGTGTTTGAACCGTATTCATAGACCGTTCAAAGAAGCTGTCGCCTTGCGACAGTTTGGAGTATTAAGAGTAGAGGAGAAATATTTTTTTAAACTGCCTCGATCGTTGAAGGAGGCTTTTTCGCTATGTTGTAGGTAACGCTCACCACACCAGGCACCTCAGTGGTTATTCTCTCTGCCAACCTGGCTAACGTAGCAAAGGGAAGCCGCGTCGGTGATCCCGTGACAGCATCCTTACTATCCCAGCACCTGACTTCTATCTGCAAGCCAAAATCTCTCTTCCCTGCTCGTATGCCGGTGACCCGATCCTCGTGCAGGATTGCCAGATACTGAAACGCCTTTATGCCCTGCAGTTCCTCTTCCACAATTTTTGTAGCCTTCCTCACCGTGGCTGTCCTCTCCGGTGTTACTTCACCGATTACCCTCGCCGCTAAAGCGGGGCCGGGGAACGGAGGCCTGTTGTATATTTCTTCCGGTAAGCCGAGTGCTTTTGCAATCTTTCTTATCCCCGTTTTTCTGATCTGGACTAATGGTTCAATGACCTTATAGCCATATGTTTTTTCTGTATCAATTCCGAGCTGCTCAAGGATATTGTGCTGCCTCTTTATTCCTGCAACTGTTTCTTCTACGTCGGTATAGTTTGTACCGTGAAAGACAAACTTTGCCCCGCTTTGTTTTGCAAGGGGGGTAAAAACAGTCGAATAGAACGTCTGGGTAATTGCTTCCCTCTTTTCCTCAGGGTCCACTTTACCTTTGAGCGCAGCAAAGAATTGTTTTTGGGCATGAACGAGTTCTACCCGAACGCCTAACTTTTTAAAGAGGGAGACAATGTATTCCGGTTCTCCCTCTCTCATGAGGCCGCTGTCGATGAAATAGGTTTTGAGCCTCCCACCCAGCGCCCGGTGACCGAGAAGGGTAACCGCTGAAGAGTCAACACCGCCAGATAAGGCATTGATGGCCAGGCCATTGCCAACTATCGACGAAATCTCTTGGACTTTCTCTTCGATGAATTTTTCAGGATTCAATTCTTTTAATGTTATCTCTTTGATCTTCATGTAGCTCATTGATATACCCTCCATTTACATAGTGTAGCAACAATCCTGTTTTATTTCGGTGTACCTGCTATATTTAGGCAACCGTCATTATATTATTTAAAGATGCAAAGTAAAGCATCTTTCGCCTATGCAAATGATATAATCTCATTGACAAATCTTCAATATTCATGCTAATTTTCAAGCCCTATATGAGGTCGGAAAGCCGGTATGCCATCCCATAAAACAGAAGCGATTGTCATCCAGTCCATGGACTTTGGTGAGAGAGATAAGCTCATCACTTTTCTCACGAAAAAGTTTGGTAAGCTGAAGGGAATTGCCAAGGGGGCGAAGAACAGCAAGAAGAGGTTTTCAGGCACCCTGGAGATATTCTCGCATATCAACCTCAACTTTTTTGAGAAGGAGAACCTCGGGCTTGCCCGGATTGAGAGTGTAAGCCTTATCGATCCCTTCTCAAAAATAAACGAGTCTATCGAGAAGGTCACGTATGGAAGTTATTTTGTTGAATTGGTAAATGAGATGGTCGGCGAACGGGAAGAAAATAAGGCGATATTCACTCTGCTCTTATACTTCTTGAGGCTTTTGAACCGGGAGAAAATTTGTGAGGAATACCTGAGGATTTATGAAGTCCGCCTGCTCACCCTGCTCGGGTATCAGCCCCAACTTGATAAATGTATCATCTGTCAAGGTGAGATCGGTTTAAAAGTCCAGAACTGGTTCAGTCTGAAAAGAGGGGGGGTCGTCTGCCCTACGTGTCACAAGGGGATAGAGGATTTGCCCATTTCCCTCGGTACCTCTCGGGTTATGAAGGCAGCGAGGAGTTACCCGCTAAGTAAGATTACCCGGATAAAGTTCACTGCCCAGGCCTTGAAGGAGAGCCGCCAGATCCTTTCCAATTTTGTCGAGTATCAACTGGGAAAGAGATTGAAGAGCCTTCAGTTCTTAGAACAAATGAAAGGGATGTGAGTGACCTTCCAGGAATTGATTTTTGCCCTTCAGCGATTCTGGTCAGACCAGGGATGCGTAATCCAGCAGCCCTATGATACAGAGGTCGGCGCTGGGACATTCCATCCTGCTACCTTTCTCCGGGTCCTCGGCCCTGAACCATGGAATGTTGCCTATGTAGAGCCTTCCCGCCGGCCTACTGACGGCAGGTACGGAGAAAACCCCAATCGGCTTCAGCATTACTACCAGTACCAGGTAATCATGAAGCCCTCCCCTCTTGATATCCAGGAGATTTACTTAAGTAGCTTGAAGAGCTTCGGGATTGATCCGCTTGATCATGACATCCGTTTTGTGGAGGATGACTGGGAATCGCCGACGCTCGGTGCCTGGGGTCTGGGCTGGGAGGTCTGGCTTGACGGGATGGAGATTACCCAGTTTACCTATTTCCAGCAGGCTGGAGGAATTGACTTAAAGCCCATCCCGGTCGAGATCACCTACGGGATTGAACGGATTGCCATGTACCTCCAGGGCATTGATAACGTCTATGACCTGGAGTGGACTCCCGGCATCAAATACGGTGCAATCCACCATCAGACTGAAGTGGAGTTCTCCCGCTACAACTTTGAAGAGGCTGATGTGGGGATGCTTCGTACCCTCTTTGACCTGTATGAAGCTGAGTGCCTGAAACTGATTCAGAAGGGATTGATTCTGCCTGCCTACGATTACTGTCTCAAGTGCTCCCACACCTTCAACCTCCTCGATGCGCGGGGTGCTATCAGTGTGGCAGAGCGAACCAGTTTTATCGGCAGGGTCAGAAACCTTGCCCGTCTCTCCGCTGAAGGCTACCTCAGGCAGAGGGAAGCAATGGGATATCCATTGCTAAAGAGATGAGGGGACGGGGTGATGGGGGGATGGGGTGAAATGAGTTCTCCCTATCTCCCTACCTCCCTATCTCCCCAATGATGTAATTGTTGAGTAACTAATGAAAAATATGAAGAATGAGCTTCTCTTAGAAATCGGCACAGAAGAGATACCAGCCGGATTTATCCCGGATGCCTTATCTGCCCTTTCGAGCGCACTGGAAAAAGAACTCAAAGCAAGCCGGATCAGTTTTTCAGAGATCAAGACTATGGGCACTCACCGGAGGCTGGTAGGAATAGTAGAAGGTCTCTCAGAGAAACAGGAAGCGCTGGTAACTGAGAAGATCGGCCCTGCCCGAAATCTTGCCTTTGACCAGAATGGAAATCCCTCCAAAGCGGCAATAGGGTTTGCACGTTCTCAGGGGGTTGAGGTATCGCAGCTTGAAATTGTCAGAAATGATAAAGGAGAATATGTCTGCGTCCATAAGAAGGAGGAAGGAAGAGCTACCCGGGATATCCTTTCCGAAATCCTGCCCGCCATCATCACTTCTCTCCCCTTTAAAAAATCGATGCGGTGGGGATACTCGGACGTCACCTTTGCCCGGCCTATCCACTGGATCACCGCCGTCTATGAAGGCAAGGTGGTACCGTTCCGCATCGGAGAGCTTGAAAGCGGAACGTGCTCGTACGGCCATCGTTTCCTCTCACCGGGTCCTTTCGAGGTAAAGGATTCAGCTTCCTATCTTGAATCCGCCCGCAAGGCCCATGTCATTGCAGATCCGGAAGAGAGGAAAAAGATAATCCGTGAAGAGATAAAAAAGGCAGCATCTTCAGTCTCAGGCATTCCTCTCGAAGATGAGGAGC
>Ga0315282_10007504_pt1 | contig 17879 bp, 17 predicted proteins | sample YL17G07_20_MG_FD_203693 | JGI IMG/M metagenome (GOLD analysis project Ga0315282, IMG submission 203693) | Sediment microbial communities from Yellowstone Lake, YNP, Wyoming, USA - YL17G07_20 | ecosystem: Environmental > Aquatic > Freshwater > Lake > Sediment | place: USA: Wyoming | collected... | reverse complement strand
ACGATCCAGACGATCAAGAAGAGGGCCTGCGGCTTCCGAAACCGCGAGCACTTCAAGATCGCCATCTATTTTCATTGCGGGGGCCTAAACCTCCTGCCTGCTACCCACAAGAATGTCGGATGAGCCACTTTTTGTTATGGACCTGAATAACGTGAAAGGAGACCGTGTATGACCCCTGGAAATCCGAGGCTCAAGTTCCTCGACCGCTACCTGACCTTGTGGATCTTCCTGGCCATGGCCGCCGGTGTCGGGCTCGGTTACCTCGTCCCAGCCGCCGTCGGCTTCATCAACAAGTTCCAATCGGGGACGACCAACATTCCCATCGCCATCGGCCTCATCCTGATGATGTATCCGCCCCTGGCCAAAGTGAAGTACGAGGAGCTCGGGGACGTCTTCAAGAACGTCAAGATCCTCACGTTGTCCCTCGTGCAGAACTGGATCATCGGGCCGCTCCTGATGTTCGCCCTGGCCGTCATCTTCCTGCGCGACAAGCCCGAGTACATGTACGGCCTGATCATGATCGGACTGGCCCGCTGCATCGCCATGGTCATCGTCTGGAACGACCTGGCTAAGGGGGACCGGGAATACGCCGCCGGGCTGGTCGCCTTCAACTCGATCTTCCAGGTCCTGTTCTTCTCGGTCTACGCCTACATCTTCATCACCGTGTTCCCGACCTGGTTGGGGCTGGCGGGGACGGCCGTCAATGTCACCATGCGGCAGATCGCCGAGAGCGTATTCATCTATCTCGGCATCCCCTTCCTGGCCGGCATGATCAGCCACTTCGGTCTGATCAAGCTCAAAGGGAAAACCTGGTACGAGACGAAGTTCATCCCCCGCATCAGCCCCATCACCCTCATCGCCCTGCTTTTCACCATCATCGTCATGTTCTCGCTCAAGGGCGAATACATCGTCAAGATCCCCCTCGACGTCGTGCGCATCGCCATTCCTCTGCTTATCTACTTCGTGGTCATGTTCCTCGTTTCGTTCTTTATGAGCCGCAAAGCGGGCGCGGACTATGCCAAAGCGGCGACGCTGTCGTTCACGGCGGCGAGCAACAACTTCGAGCTGGCCATCGCCGTGGCCGTGGCCGTGTTCGGGATCAATTCGGGTCAGGCCTTCGCCGCGGTCATCGGCCCCCTCGTTGAGGTGCCGGTGATGATCGGCCTGGTCAACGTGGCGCTCTATTTCAAGCGCAGATATTTCCGGGCGGCCACAGCCCCGGAAGTAGAGGCTTGATCGTCAGGCCCGGAGAGGAGAACGAAAGATGGCGGACGAAATACGTATTCACCGGCCGGCTTTCTCGCGCTGGTGGCCTTTTTGGGTAGCCGTGATATCGGGAATAAGCGCTCTTTCGGCGGCCCTCGTTACGGATCGATGGCTCCTCTCGGCCTTTCCCGTCGGCCTGCTCTTCGGCTTCTTCCTGCAGAAGGGGGACCTTTGCGGAGCCTCGGCCTTCAGCGAGGTCCTTCTGATGAGAGACGGGCGAAAGGTCTTCGGCCTGTGGGTCGGCATCGTCGTCGCGATGGCCGGTTTCGCCGCCGCGAGTCTGTTGGGCTGGGTTTCGCTGAGCCCCAAGCCCCTGCTCTGGGTCAACGACATCGCCGGCGGGCTGATCTTCGGCGCCGGCACGGTGCTGGCCGGGGGCTGCATCAGCGGGTGCATTTACAAGTCGGCGATGGGAAACCTCAATTCGATCGTCGCCCTTTTGACGATCCCAATAGGCATAGCGTTCGTCGAGCACGGGCCGCTGACCCGGTTGACGGCCAAGATGAAAGCGATCAAGACGACGGCTTCCGGAGGCGGTCCCGTGACATTGCCTTCCCTGACGGGCTTGCCCTTCTGGGCATGGGCGCTGATATTCACTGCTGTTACCGGGTCTCTCGCTTATATGGGTTGGACCAAGCGCAAGGGGCAGGCTGCCAAAGCTTCTCCCTCAGCTGACATGGGCCTATTCCGGGGGGGGTTGACCAAATCCTGGAAACCCTGGCAGGCCGGGATCGCCATCGGCCTCGTCGTCGTGGCTTCTCTGTTTTCCTCGGCGGCCGCCGGCCGCAATTATCCGATCGGCGTCACCCACGGCGTCCTGCACATCCAGGAGCTGCTCACGAATTCGAATCTTGTCCACATCACAGGCCCGGCCGTGAAACCGGCCCCGGCGCCTTCCGTTCCCGGCGGCATCAAGATCACTTGGTGGCTCGTCTTGGTCGTCATCGGGACATTTCTCGGGGCTTTCGCCTCCGCTTCGCTGTCAGGCCGGGTCAGGCTCCAGGCCAAGCCACCCGAACAGGTCTTGACGGCGCTCTTCGGCGGCTTCCTGGTGGGCGCCGGAGCGGCCGTCGCCACGGGGTGTGTCGTGGGGAATATCATGTCCGGCTGGCCGCTGATGAGCGTCGGCATGTTCCTCTTCGGGGTGGCCGTGGTTTTAGCGAACTGGACGACGACGTACCTGTTCATGATGGGCGGGCGCTTCGTCGAATTGCCGCAGACTCTCCGTTTGATTTTCAAGCGGAACCGCTGAGATACCAAAATGATCCATGGCCGTCATCGCCTTTGTCGGGTCCTAATAAATCCCGGCTATCATGGCCATGGATGAAGGATCAAGGAGAGAGAGATGGAAACGAGCCCGAATAAAACCCGCGTGCTGTTCGTCTGCGTCCACAACAGCGCCCGAAGCCAGATAGCGGAAGCGTTCCTCAGCTCCCTGGCTGGAGAGAAGTTCTCGGCCTCGAGCGCCGGGCTCGAGCCGGCGCCTCTCAACCCGCTGGCCGTCGAGGTCATGAAGGAAGCCGGGATCGACATTTCACGGAATGCGGCCAAGAGCGTTTTCGACCTCTATAAAAGCGGCGCCCTCTTCGGCTACGTCATCGCGGTCTGCGACGCGGAAGCCGCGCAGCGTTGTCCGACGTTCCCTGGGATCACTCGGACGCTTCCCTGGAGCTTTCTTGATCCCTCGGCTTTCACCGGTTCATGGGAAGAACGGCTGGCGAAGACGCGGCAGGTCCGTGACGCCATCAGGGTGAAAATCGAGGAGTTCCTCCGAGATGTTGCGTCCGGCAAGGCGGGGGGCATCGATTTCTCTCTGAATGGTGAAAAGGGCTGAACAGCACTCCCCCCTTCTTTCTGAATCCCGCGTAAACGCCGCTTGAAACCGGGCCGCCGATGACGGATAATGAGCCCTTATCGCGGGGGAGCTCCGAAGCCGTCCGGAGCTGAGAACCGCGGGTGAGCCGCGGGACCCTTAGAACCTGATCAGGTTAAAGCCTGCGGAGGGAGAAAGAATGAACGACCAGGAACTTCCGGAACTCGGAAAAATCCATCCCGCCTTCTTCGACCGCGTCGTCTATCCGCGGCTGGGGGCGGCGAGCGGCGACATCGTCATCGGGCCGCGGCACGGCGTCGACTACGGCGTCATCCGCGCGGGCGGCGGCCGCTGCCTGGCGTTTTCCACCGATCCGTTCTTCATCGTGCCGTCGTTCGGCTTCGCCAAGGCCGCCTGGTTCGGCTTCCACATCGTCGTCTGCGACGTGGCCGTCTCCGGGCTCCTGCCCAAATACCTGGCCATCGACCTCAATCTGCCGCCGTCGATCAAGGAGTCCGAGCTCGAGGAGCTGTGGGAGTCCGTCCACGCGGAGGCGGTCAAGTACGGCATCAGCATCATCACCGGACACACGGCGAGGTACACGGGCTGCGACTACCCCATGGTGGGCGGGGCGACGTCGATCGCCGTCGGAAAAGAGCGGGATCTCCGCGGCCCCCACCGGGTGAAGGCCGGCGACCTCGTCGTCATCACCAAGGGGCCGGCCATCGAGACGACGGGCCTGCTGGCCGTTCTCTTTCCGGAGCGGTTCACGGCCGCCGGCGGGAGCGAGTTCCAGAAGGAGGCCGCCGGCGTCTTCAGCCAGATGTCCGTCCTCGACGACTGCGCCATCGCCCGCGGGTTCCGCGGCGTCCACGCCATGCACGACGCGACGGAGTGCGGCATCTGGGGCGGGCTGTACGAGATGGCCAGGGCGGGGAACTACGGCCTGCGCGTCGAGGAGAGCGCCATCCCCATCCAGCCGGTCATCCGGAAGACGGCGGAGCTCTTCGGCTTCGATCCCTTCGTTTCGATCAGCGAGGGGACGCTGATCGCCATGGTCGCGCGGAAGGAAGCCGACAGCCTGGTGAAGGCCTTCCGGGAAAAAGGCATCCTGGCCGCGGTCGCGGGCGAGGTCCGGCCGGCCGCGGACGGCATCAAGATCGCCGGTCCGGGCGGCGAGCGCGTCCTCGACCACCCGAAGGTCGACCCCTACTGGCGCCTGGCGGCCGAGTTCTCCAAATAAAATTTGGGGACACAATACTCAATTCCGAATTATTTCTCCGGAAAAACGTCCCTCGCACGCCGACCGGCGGTCGGATTGGAAATCGGAAATGGATATTGTGTCCCCGATTTTCGCGTCACCTGTTGGCGAAAAGATCGCCGGAGAGATAGGCCAGCTTGGCGATGTCGGCCAAGATGTCCGGGTTGATCCGGTAGATCGTGTCGCCGGGCTTGTGGTAGCTGATGTGCGGTCCGTTGGAGAAGAACCCGGCCGTCGGGCACTTGAGGATGACGGCGAACGATGTGTGGTCCGTGCCGCCGAGCCTCGTAGGCTGGTTCAACCGGATCGGGCTCTTCAGGCCGCCAAGGGCGGCGCCGGCCTCCTCGATGCACGCCTTGAGCTCGGGCGGCTCGGGGCTGCAGCCGGCCGCGGCCGCGTCGCCTTCGCCGACCATGTCGAAGTTGATCATGACGGCGATCTTCTTGAACTGCGGCGGCAGGTTCTTCGCCATGTACTGGGACCCGTAGAGGCCGAATTCCTCGCCGGAGAAGAGGGCGAAGGCGACCGTCCTCTTGGGCCGGCGGCCCATCTTGGCGAAGGCCTCGGCGATCTGCATGACCACGGCGCTGCCGCTGGCGTTGTCGTCGGCCCCCGGGAAGAGATAGCCGAACTGCCGGCCCATATGGTCGGCGTGGGCGCCGTAGAGGACGACCTCGTCCTTGAGCTTCGGATCGCTGCCCTCGATGTAGCCGACGATGTTGCAGGCCTTGCTGTCGGGGAAGCGCCGGGCGTCTATTTTACAGCTGATCTTGGAGCTGAGGGCGAAGGAGAGCGGCCTCTTGTAGAGCCGCAGGTCGTTTCTCAGCTTCTCGACCGTCAGCCCCTTCTCGTCGAGGAGAAGGTCGACCACGCTTTCCGAGATCATCGAACCTATGGATCCCTCGACCCACGTTCCTGAAGGCGTGGCGATGGGGTCGGAGATCCTCAGGATTCCGAGGGCGCCCTTGTCCTTGGCCGTCAGGGGGACGTTCTTGCGGGCCTCATCGAACTTGTCGCCGACCTCCGGCGCGCCCGAGAAATAGAGGACGAACTTGCCCTTGACGTCGAGCCCGGCGTAGTCGTCGTAGCCCGCTTCGGGCAGGCTGATGCCGTAGCCGGCGAAGACGATCCCGGCCTGGACGGCCTCACCCTTCCCCGACGACAGCAAGGGCAGGAAATCCGTGATCGGCTCGAGCTTCTTCTCCTTCAGCGGGGCGGGCGGCTCCGGCTTGGGCTCGAACATCGGCGGACCATCGGGCGGGCGGTTCCCCGGCCCCTTCGGCTGGGCCTTCTTCTCCGGGATGAAAAGCGTCATCTCGACCTTGTCGACGATGGTGTACGGCAGGGGATAGGTCTGCAGGTAGCCATCCTTGGCGTTGAGCGGCTTGAGCCCCCAGTTTTTGTACTTGGCGGAAACCCACTTGGCCGCTTCCATGAAGGACGCGTCGGCGCTGTAGCGGCCGCCGAAGCGGTCCGAGGCCAGCGTCCGGTTGTAATCGTAGACCGTGCTCCATTTGATGGTCTCGAGCCCTTTCTGGCGGGCGGGGTCGAGCTTGGCGGCGCCGAGGCCGAGCAGGACGCAGACGACGGCGGCCAGAGCAGTGACCATCGTGAACCTTTTTTTATTCTTCATGGCGGGACTCCTTTCGCGCCCGGGTCGGACCGGAGCGGAGGGCCATGGTAGTCCTCATCGTCCGTGCCTGTCAACGGGGCCCTCTCGGCCGCGGCCCGGAAGGCGCCGCTCCGGCGGAGGTCTTGAAGCGGACTCTCTTTGGGTTATAATGACGTGAACATGGAAGACATCTCGAGAGGCGTCCGGTCCTTCACCGTCGGCACGGCGGTCAGCCGGGTCATGGGTCTCGTCCGCGAGATTGTCTTCGCCACTCTCTTCGGCGCCGGCGCCGCCGCCGACGCCTTCAACGTCGCCTTCCGCATCCCGAACATGCTTCGCGACCTTTTCGCCGAAACGGCGCTCTCGGCGGCCTTCATCCCCGTCCTGACGAGCGAACGGGCCAAAGGAAAGGAATACCAGAACCGGCTGGCCTCGAACATCTTCAACATTTTGTTCATCGTCACGGGGGCGGTTTCCGTCATCGGCCTCCTCGCGTCCCCCTACCTCGCCAAGTGGATCGCCTTCGGCTTCGGCAAGGTGCCCGGCAAGATCGGCCTGACGGCCCAGTTGACGGCCGTTCTCTTCCCCTTCCTCCTCGTCATCAGCCTCGGCGCTTGGGCCATGAGCTATCTCAACACCGAGAAATCGTTTTTCGTGCCCTCTGTCGCCCCGGCCCTCTTCAATCTCTTCTCCATCCTCGTCCCCGTCCTGACGTACGGCTGGTACGTCGCCCACGGCAAGCAGCCGATTTTCGGCATGGCCGTCGGCGTCCTCGTCGGCGGCCTGATGCAGTTCCTCGTCCAGCTGCCCCTTGTCTTCCGCAAGGGCTTCCGCTACAGTTTTTTCGTGAGCTTCCGTGACCCCGAGTTCCGGCGGGTCATGGCCCTCTTCGTGCCGGTCGCCATCGGCCTGGCCGGGCCGCGGATCAACGTCCTGGTCAACACGATCCTCATCACGCCCCTCAAGCAAGGGAGCGTCAGCTGGCTGAACTACGCCTACCGGATCATGCAGCTGCCGCTGGGCCTTTTCGGCGTCGCCGTCGGCACGGTGACCCTCCAATCGCTGTCCCGGCTTGTCCTCGACAACGACCTCGCCGCCGTCCGCTCGAGGCTGACGGATTCGCTGAAGATGGCGATCTTTCTGACGATCCCGAGCTCGATCCTGATCGCGTTCCTCTCCCAGCCGGTGACCCGGGTCATCTACCAGCACGGAAAATTCCGGCCCGAGGACACGCCCCTCACGGCCGTGGCCCTCATCCTCTACACCCTGGGCATTCCTTTCATCGCCGGCATCAGGAACGTGGCCGCCGTGTTCTACGCGTACAAGGACGCGAAGATGCCCATGGTCGCGAGCTTGGCCTCCGTCGTCCTGACGATCGCGCTCAACGTCTCGTTCATAGGCATCCTGGGTTTCTGGATCTTTCCCCTCTCGACGAGCCTGGCCGCGGCCTTCAATTTCTGGCTTCTGGCGCGCGCCCTGCCGAAGAAGATCGGCCGGATGGAGATACGCCCGCTCGTCGGCTATACCCTGGCGCTGACCGGCGCGGCGCTCGTCGGCGGCGGCGCGGCCTGGCTCGGCAACATGGCCTTCGTCAGGATGCTGGGGACACGGTTCTGGGCCACGCTGGCGAGCGTCGCCGTCAACGGCAGCCTGGGCCTTGTCGCTTTTTACGGCGTTTCGCGCCTCTTCGGGATCGGCGAGACGCGCGACTTCGTCCGACGCTTCCTCAAGCGCTGACCCGAATCGGATAATTTGGTGACATAGAACTCATTACCGAATGGGGATCTTCAAGTATCCCGGTGGAATTTCGGTATTGAGTTGTGTGTCAATAAAATTGACGAGGTTGAGGAGGACCGCACATGGCCAAAAGATTCAGCGACGAAGCCAACGCCGTCCTGGACGAGATCATCCTCTCGCGACGAACGATCCGGGCCTTCGCCGAGGATGCGCCGCCGCGAGGGGCCGTCGAGCAGCTCCTCCGGGCCGGACTGCAGGCCCCCTATGCCGCCCTGGCCGTCGCGGGCCGGGACGATTTCCGGCGGTTTTTCGTTTTCAGCCGGGGCACGCCGGCCATGGCCGAGGCCGGTCGTCTCATCCAGCAGATGGCTCGCAGGAGGCTCGAGGAGACGCTGCGGGCCGGCGGCCGCGCTGCGGTCGCGGGAGACCGGGATTACCTGTATATGGACAGGCTCAAGGCCCTGGCCGGGAACGGCCTGCCCTCGCTCAAAACCGCCCCCTATTACATCGTCGTCGCCGAGTACCAGGGCATCCCTCCGGCCGGGCTCCAATCCCTCGCCCACGTCCTTGAGAACATGTGGCTGAAGGCCACGGCGCTGGGCCTGGCCTTCCAGGTGCTCAGCGCCACGGAGTCCATGGCCGAGGACGAGGCCTTCCTCCGGCTCCTGGGCCTGCCCTTCGGGGAGTATGTCCTCGACGGCTGCGCCGTCGGCCGTCCGGCGGCCGAGCCCGCGGCGACGAAACGTCCGGAGTTTAGCGCCGCCGTAAAATGGCTGTGACAGAACGGGGCCGGTCCGCTATAATGCTCGCGTTATCGGGCCATGAACGATCCCGCCGCCTCCCCTGACCCCCGCGCCGCCGCGCTCCGGCGGACGGCCTTCGCCGCGGCCAACATCGCGGCCTTCCTCACCCCGTTCATGTCCTCGGCGATCAACGTGGCCGTGCCGGCCATCGGCAAGGAATTCTCGATGAGCGCCGTGGCCCTCGGCTGGGTGGCGACCGCCTTCATGCTGCCGGCGGCCATGTGCCTCGTCCCCCTCGGACGGATCGCCGATATCGTCGGACGCAGGAAAATCTTCGCTCTCGGGCTCGGCGTCCACACGGCGGCGACGGCGCTGGCCGCCCTGGCCCCCTCGGGCGCCGTTCTCATCGCCGCCCGCGGCCTGCAGGGCGTCGGCGGGGCCATGATCTTCGGCACGGCCATCGCCGTCCTGACCTCGGTCTTCCCGGCCGGCGAGCGCGGCAGGGTCCTGGGCTGGAACACGGCGGCCACCTATCTCGGCCTGTCGCTCGGCCCCGTCCTCGGCGGCTTCCTGGTCCACGGCTGGGGCTGGCGCAGCATCTTCTGGATCACGGCCCTGGTCAGCCTGGCCGCGTTCGTCCTCGTGCTGACGCGGCTCGACGAGGAATGGGCCGAGGCCCGCGGCGAGAATTTCGACTGGGCCGGCGCAGCCGTCTTCGGGCTCGGCCTCATCGCCCTGATGTACGGCTTCTCGCGCCTCCGCTCGCCCCTGGGCCTGGCCCTGACCGCCGGGGGCCTGGCCGCCCTGGCCGGTTTCTTCCGGATCGAATCCCGGGCCGTCTCGCCCGTCCTCGATCTCCGGCTCTTTCGCGCCAACCGCATTTTCCTGTTTTCCAACCTGGCCGCCCTTGTTAATTACAGCTCGACTTGGGCCGTCGGCTTCCTCCTGAGCCTTTACCTTCAGTACATCAAGGGCCTGCCGCCCCACAAGGCGGGCCTCGTCCTCATCGCCCAGCCGCTCGTCATGGCCCTCGCCTCGCCCTTCGCCGGCAAGCTCTCCGACCGGTCCGAACCGCGGACGATCGCCTCCTTCGGCATGGCCCTGACGGCCGCCGCCCTGGCCCTTTTCGCCTTTCTCCGCGCCGGCACCCCGCTCCCCGTGCTCCTCTTCGGCTTGGCCGTGCTCGGCCTCGGCTTCGGGCTCTTCTCCTCGCCCAACACCAACGCCGTCATGGGCTCGGTCGACAGGCGGTCGTATGGCGTGGCCTCCGCCACCCTCGGCACCATGCGTCTCTCCGGCCAGATGCTGAGCGCCGGGATCACGATGATGATCTTCTCCGTTTTCCTGGGCGGGAACCCGATCGTCCCCCGCCTCTATCCCGAGTTCCTCTTCGGCCTCCGGGCCGCGTTCATGCTCTATGCCCTTCTCTGCACGGCGGGCGTCTTCGCCTCCCTGGCCAGGGGGCGCCGGGGTTGAACGGCCGCCCCGGCCCGGTTACAATGGGGACGACCTTCCGGACCAATCATAGAGGAGGGAGCATGAACCTGTCCCGCAAGCAATTCCTGAAGATGTTCGGACTCGGCGCCCTGGCGGCGGGAACGGCGTCCTACGGGCCGGCCTCGCCCCGGCTCGAGGAGTCGCGGGCCGCCGCGAAAAAACTCCGCGTCAAGGATGTCGAGATCTACCTGTTCGATCTGCCCCTGACGTCTCCCTTCCGGATCGCGATCGGGGAGATGAGGGCCGCCAACGATATCCTCGTCCGCGTCGTCACGGACCAGGGGATCGTCGGCATCGGCGAGGCCTGCCCGTTCCCGCCGATCACCGGTGAGACGCAGGCGACAAACGCCGCCGCCGCCCGGACGATCCGCGACATGCTCGTCGGCCGCGACCCGCTGGCCGTCGACGGCCTCATCAGGGAGATCGGACCCATCGTCCACGCCAATCCGAGCGCCGTGGCGGCCTACGACATGGCCCTCTACGACATCCTCGGCCAGGTCGCCGGCCTGCCTCTCTTCCGGCTCCTCGGCGGGGACAAGAGCCAGTTCGAGACCGATATCACGACGGGGCTCGACACGCCCGAGGCCATGGCCGCCGAGACCAAGGGCTATGCCGACGCGGGATACAAGACCCTCAAGGCCAAGGTCGGCCGCGATCCCGACACGGACGTCGCCCGGATCCGGGCCATCCGCGAGGCCATCGGCTACGACCTCAACCTTCGCATCGATGCCAACCAGGGCTGGTCCGTGCCCCAGGCGATAGAGGCCCTCCGGAAGATGGAGAAATACCGCGTCCAGCTGGTCGAGCAGCCGGTGGCGGCCTCGGACGTCGACGGCCTCAAGGCCGTCCGGGCCGCGAGCCCCATCCCCGTCATGGCCGATGAGGCCTGCTTCCTGCCGGCCGACGCCGTCCGTCTCGTCCGGGCCGAGGCCTGCGACTACTTCAACATCAAGCTCATGAAGGCCGGCGGGATCCTGAACGCCGTCCGCATCGCCCACGTCGCCGGCGCCGCCAACATCCCTTGCATGGTCGGCTGCATGCTCGAATCCAAGCTGGGGCTGACGGCGGCGGCACATCTTGTCGCCTCCCAGTCGAACATCATCTACGCCGATCTCGATGGGAATACGGAACACGCCGTGGACCCGGTCAGGGGAGGCATCACGGTCCGCAAGGGGATCATCACTATGCCCGAGACGCCGGGCCTGGGATGCGACGTGGACCCCGCCTTCCTCGGGAGGCTGCGCAAGGCCTGAGGCCGGGAGAACCCCGGCGGCGGGAAGGGCTTTTCTGTCGTTTTGCTACAGCTTTTTGGCCAACCAGGTCCCGCTGAACCCCTCGCCGGTGAAGTTGCCCGAACTGTAGCCTATGTCGTAGACGTCTGCGGTCATAAGGTAGAAACCCCAGTCCCAGTAGGCGAGGGTCACGGTGCCCGACAGCGCGGTCCAGGTTCCATGGTACCCCCGCGCATCGGTGAACGTCCCCGACAGCCGGTCATTCCCGGTGAGCGTGATGATGAAAGGATCCGGAGCGGTGACCGAGCCGTCCGAGTAGGACAGGGTGACCTCGTAGGAACCGCGGATGTCGATCAGGTTGGCTTTCAGCGTATAGCCGTCGCCATACAGGATGACGTTCCCGTTCGGCGCCTTGCGGGTGTCCCCGTTGAGCCAGCACTCGACGCTCTCGATGGAGTTCACGGCCGAGTAGTTGAGGGTGATCGTGGTCAATTCCTTGTAGACGTGCTTGCCCGCCTCGGGCGTCCCCGTGATTTCAGGGTCGAGGGTGACCTCCAAGGTATAGCTGGGCACCCCCCATTTGCAGCTCGCCGTGGCAAGGAAGGCCAGCAAAATAAACGCTCCAACGGGGAGGACGCCCCGTTTGCCGTGTCTCTCTCGATTCATGACCGTAATACCTCTCAGCCGCATTGTCCCTTCCGGGCCCTAACATTCTAACATATTCCCCGGCCCGAGCGTTGCGTTATTTTTCGGCTCGCGCGGCGGAACGCGGCCGGCGGCAACGCTCCGGCCCCCGATCGAGTTGTAGTCCTCAGGAGAATGTGTTAAGTTATCTTCTCAGGGAGAAGGGCCTTGAACGGAGGGCCCGAGACCGGAAATCCCAAAAAAGTGAGATGCGCATGTCAAGGCTGATGAAACGAGGGAAGGTGGGCCCGGCTCTCGTGGCCGTGCTGTCGGCGTGGCTTCTGCTGGCCGCCGCCGGCTGCAAGCACAGCACCTCCGCGACGAATACGAATTCCAATATCTATATTTCCAACGATTGCGGGGCGACCGTGCGGATCTATCTGGACGGAGATCTGAAGGCCACGACCGACAGCGGAGACAACGCGACGATCACGAACGTTGCCGAAGGCGACCGCCTGCTCGAGGTCAAGATGGCGGCCGCGGAAACCATCCTCCTGTCCAGGACGCTCACCATCGAGCCCGATTCAACCAACACGGTCACGATCTACGGAGTGGCCACCATCCGCGTCACCAACAACTACTCCGAGATCGTCCACATCTACGACGTGGACGACGACAACAACTATATCGGGGACGTCGGCGCCAACGTCAGCCTGATCATCCCCCATATCACCTTTGGCACGCATAACTACATGGCCAAGAGGATGTCGGACGCGACGCAAGTGGCGACGGTCACCCTCGTGGTCACGGACATAGCCGAGTACCTCTGGACGATCAATCCCTAGCGCACCGGCGGCCGCCCATGACCGAGATCCTTTTCAGGAAACAGTACCCCATCCACACCTATGAATCGGACAGCGGCGGCCGGGCCCGCCTCGTCTCCCTGCTCAACTACCTTCAGGACGCGGCCGGCGAGCACGCCGCCGCCCTGGGCTGGTCTGTGACCGACCTGTGGAAGAGGAAAATGACCTGGGTCCTGTCCCGCTATCACGTCTCGGTCCGCCGCTATCCCGCCTGGGGTGAGCGGCTCGAGGTCGTGACCTGGCCGTCGGGCCGGCACGGCCTGTTCGCCCTGAGGGATTTCGAGGTCTCAGACGGCGGCGGGAACACCGTCCTCGTGGCCACGTCGTCCTGGATGATCGTCGACATCGAGCGGAAACAGCCCCTGAAGATCGAGAGCATCCTCGAGGCGGACTTCCTCCTCGAAAAGCGCTCCCTGCCGGACGCCTTCGCCTCCCTGCCGGTCCTGGCCGCCGTGGAGCGGGAGATCCCGTTCCGGGTGGAAACGGGCCATCTCGACCTTAATAAGCACGTCAACAACGCCGTGTACGTCCAGTGGGCGCTTGAAGCCGTGCCCGAGGACATCCTGACCCGTCGCCGGCCGGTCGACCTCGAGGTGTCCTACCGGGCCGAGGCCTTCTACGGCGACACGGTCCTGTCGAGGGTGAGCGGCCCGCTCGCGTCCGCGCCCGGCCCGGCGGGCGGTTCTCCCACTTCCGTCTTCCTTCACCAGATCGTGAACTCCCGGACCGGCGTCGAGCTCACCCGCCTCCGCACGGCGTGGGAATAAGGGCGCGCCTCACCCCAGCCGCTTGATCTCGTCGAGCAGCCTCTGGATCTGAGCCTCCGTGTGGGCCGAGAAGATCGTCGCCCGCAGGACGCCGCCCGACGGGGCGCCGACATAGTGGATGTAGGGCAGGGCGATCCCCCGGTTCATCAGCTCTTTCTGGAAGGCCTTCATTTCGTCCGCCGACTTGAGCGACCACGTCACGATGGGCATGGGATTGTCGTTGATGTCGAAGCCGAGCTTGCGGAGCCCGTTCTTGGCCATGGCCGTGTTCCGCCGCAGCTTCACCCGCCACTCCGGATGGGACTTGACGAGGTCGATTCCCTTGGCCGACGCCGCCGCCGCCGCCTCGAACCACGAGTCCGGCGTCCTTTTCATTGACACGCCGTCCGATCGGATGATAAATAAAAGGGATCATGGGCGCCTTGAACAAGCCCACGCTCCTGCTCGACCCATCGAGAGCGCGGCTCAATATCCGGATGATGGCGGAGAAGGCCCGGCGGCTCGGCCTCCATTTCCGCCCCCATTTCAAAACCCACCAGTCGCGGGCCGTCGGACGGATCTTCCGGGAGTTCGGAGTGGACGCCATCACCGTGTCCTCGGTCGACATGGCCCGCTTTTTTTCGGAGGACGGCTGGAAGGACATCCTGATCGCTTTTCCGGTGAACGTCCGGGAAACGGACGAGATCCGGAAGCTGGCCGCGGCCGTCCGGCTCGGCTTGCTCGTGGAGTCTCCGGACGCCGTTCGGCGCCTGGCCGGGGACTGGCCCGCGCCCGTCGACGCCTGGATCAAGATCGACACCGGATTCCACAGGACCGGGATCGGCTGGGACGATCCCGAGCGGATCGCGGCCGTCGCCGGGGAAGGCAAGACCCTCGCCGGCCTGCGGCTGAAGGGTCTCCTGACGCACAACGGCCTGACGTACGCGACCCGGTCGCTCGCGGATCTCCGGGCGGTTCACGGCGAGTCCCTGCGGAGGATGCGGGCGGCCCGGGCCGCCTTGTTTGTGCGCGGCTTCCGGGGTCTGGAGATCTCGGTCGGGGACACGCCGTCCTGCAAGACGCTCGAGGACTTCGACGGCGTCGACGAGATCCGCCCGGGCAATTTCGTCTTCCATGACGTCATGCAGCTCGAGATCGGCTCGTGCCGGGAGGACGAGATCGCGGTCGCGGTCGCCTGCCCCGTCGTCGCGCTCCATCCGGAGCGGAACGAGGCCGTCATCTTCGGCGGCGCGATTCACCTGTCGAAGGAGTCCGTGGAGACGCGCGAGGGCGAGCGGATTTTCGGCCGGGCCTGCCTGCCGGAGGGGGACGGGTGGGGGAAGATCCTGCCGGGCACCGCCGTCGTCGCGGCTTCCCAGGAGCACGGCATCGTCCGGACGACGCCGGAGATCCTGGCGCGGCTCCGGGTCGGGGATTCGCTCGTCATCCTGCCCGTCCATTCCTGTCTGACCGTCAATCTCTGGCGGGAATACGTGAGTCTGAGCGGCGTTCCGTTCGATACGATGAGAAGCCCGGACAGCCCGGCGGGAGACCGCCGGAATATCGCCTAGGCACCCCCCGAGCGGCTCGTCCCGCTTCCCCCTTCGCCGGGAGCCACGCCGTCTTGCCAAAGCCGGGGAAGGTCCTGTATATTAAGGGCCTTGAACACGGCGCCCGTCCCGCCCGCGGACGGCGGGGCCGGCCCGGCTCAAAGGAGGCCCCATGGTACAAAAATCCGTCGCGATGGTCCTCTGCGCCGCTCTCTGCTTGGCGGCCCTTTCCTGCGGGAAGGACGAGGCGGGCCCCACGAGTCCGGCGCCGGCGGTACAGGCGAAAGGAGAGTCCGTCATGGACATCAAATCGGAAAGGTTCGGCACGCTCGCCGACGGCACCCTGGTCGACATCTACACCCTGACGAATTCGAAGGGCGTCCAGGCCAGGATCATGACCTACGGCGCGATCCTCGTTTCGCTCCGGGTTCCCGACAGGAACGGGAAGCTCGCCGACGTCGTCCTCGGCTTCGACGACCTCGCCGGCTACCTCGGCACGCATCCGTACTTCGGCGCGACCGTCGGCCGCTACGCGAACCGGATCGCCGGGGGCCGCTTCACCCTCAACGGCACGGCCTACGCGTTGGCCAAGAACGACAAGGCCAACACCCTCCACGGCGGGGTCAAGGGATTCGACAAGGTCGTCTGGAAGGCCGAGCCGGTCCGCGGCGCCGGGGCCGTGGGCGTCAAGCTCGCCTATCTCAGCAAGGACATGGAGGAAGGCTATCCCGGGAACCTGTCCGTCACCGTCGTCTACACGCTGACCGAGGCCAACGAGCTCAAGATCGCCTACGAGGCGACGACGGACAAGGCCACGCCCGTCAATCTGACCAACCACGCCTACTGGAACCTGGCCGGCCAGGGCCGGGGCAACATCCTCGGCCACGAGCTCCGGCTCGAGGCGGACAAGTACACGGCCGTCGATTCGCCGGCCTCGCTCATCCCGACGGGCGAGATCAAGGACGTCAAGGGCACGCCCCTCGATTTCACGACGCCCCACACCCTCGGCGAGCGGATCGCCCAGGTCGAGGGCGGCTACGACCACAATTTCGTGCTGAGGAGCGGCGGTGGGAGGCTGGCCCCGGCGGCGCGCGTCTGGGAGCCCTCGAGCGGCCGGACGCTCGAGATCTCCACGGACCAGCCCGCGATCCAACTCTACACCGGGAACTTCCTCGACGGGACGGTCAAGGGCAAGGGAGGCGCCGCCTATCCGAAGAACGCCGGCTTCTGTCTCGAGACCCAGCATTTCCCGGATTCGCCGAACCACGCGAATTTCCCCTCGACCATCCTCGAGCCGGGGAGGAAGTTCACGAGCGTCACTGTCCACAAGTTTTCGGTCAAATAGGGAAACGGCCTGGTTTCGGGACCGCGGTCGCTTTTCAGCGCTTTTCCGGCAATATCTCGATCCAGTACCCGTCCGGGTCTTCGATGAAATAGATCCCCATCGACGGGTTCTCGAAGCAGACGATGCCCATCTCCTGGTGCTTCGCCAGCGCGGCGCCGAAGTCGTCGACCGTGAAGGCCAGGTGGATCTCGTTGTCGCCGAGGTCGTAGGGCTCCCTGCGGTCGCGGAGATACGTCAGCTCGAGGCGGTGAGGCGTCGTTCCGTCGCCGAGAAAGACCAGGGTGAAGCTCCCGTCCTCGGCCTGCCGGCGGCGGACCTCGACGAGGTCGAGAGCCGACTTGTAGAAGATCAGGCTCTTCTCCAGGTGCAGGACATTGATGTTGTTGTGGGCGAAGCTGAATTTCATGGCCGCCTCCGTCTCCAAGGATAACCCATAGGCGGCGGCCTGTCGAGTCTCGCCGCGCGGCGAAAAAATGGAGGATTAATGGATGCCTGTTTTCGCCGGCATATCTCCCTTTTTATCCTTCACTCGGAATCAGACCGCTGTCGTACGAGCTTTTGTTCTTGATGCTCCCGGCCGACATGAACCGGAGAACCATTACAGGTGCGGCGTGACGAAGGCCTCGATAAGGGCCGCGACGGCGAGCAGGGGGAGGACGACGAGCAGGAACGACCGGGCGACCGACGCCAGGCAGCAAACCAGGGGAGGCTTGCATTTGAGGCCGATCTCGGCCGTGCCGTCGGCGCCTTTCCCGTTCTCTTCTCCTGAGGGATTCCCCGCCTCGGCTCCTCCGCGCTCCGTTGCGAATTCCTCGGCTCCGGAGGGCGATGGCGATTCCACCGGTCCGTCCGGCGCGGCGGCCGCTTCCGCATCCGGCCGCGCTTCCCCTCGCTTCCTGGCCAGCCCGGCCCGGATCTGTTCAGCCAGGGCCACGGAAAGATACATCCCCGTGCTCGTCGCGTAGAGCACGGCCGCGAGCTCGAAGATGCCGTGGGGCGCGACACCCTTGAGCAGCAGGATCGGAACGTTGAGGCCCTGGTGCTTGGCCAGGGAGGCGAGCAGGCCGATGACCGCCCCGTTCAGGAGGGGATCGAGGACGGGCAGACAGGCTTGGGGAACGATCCCGGCCGCCACGGCGAGGGCGGAGGCGCGGGCGTTGTGAAAGAAAAGGACCGCGGCCAGAATCAGGGGCGGGGCGCCGAGGGGGATGTCTTTCAGCTGTTTCATGACGAACATCAGCGCCCTCTTCTCCTGGGCCGGCCAGAGCAGGAAATAGACGAAGCCGAGGACGAATCCCAGGGCCAGGACCCGGGCCGCGATGATGAAGTATCGCCGGTAATGGGCCTTCCACATGGCCCATTCGTCGCGATAGAGCCTGCGGACGAGGCCCGACAGGCGCTTGAGGACCGGCGGCTTAGTTCGATCCATTACGGATGATGCCTCTCTACCTACCTGATGGGCCATGTTTTTAAAGCAAGCTCAGCCATTCGTGCTTGTCTGGCCTCTATTGTTTTCTTGTCCCATCCCTTTTCTTTGGACAGGGAGGAAGTCAATTTGAATTCCGACTTTGCGTAAATCTTCTTTTTGAA
>Ga0315282_10007503_pt1 | contig 17880 bp, 16 predicted proteins | sample YL17G07_20_MG_FD_203693 | JGI IMG/M metagenome (GOLD analysis project Ga0315282, IMG submission 203693) | Sediment microbial communities from Yellowstone Lake, YNP, Wyoming, USA - YL17G07_20 | ecosystem: Environmental > Aquatic > Freshwater > Lake > Sediment | place: USA: Wyoming | collected... | reverse complement strand
GGCGTATTGCCTTTCTACTACGTTGCCTACACCGCCTGCTTCCGCCGCGAGAAGATGTCGGCGGGCAAGGACACCCGCGGAATCAAGAGAGGCCATCAGTTCGATAAGGTCGAGCTATACAAGTTCGTCGAGGCTGAGAAGTCGGATGAAGAGCTTGAGAAAATGGTCAGGGATGCCTCGGAAGTATGCGAAAAGCTGGGCCTCACTTACCGGATAATCCAGCTTTGCAGCGGTGACCTGGGGTTCGCCGCCACCAAGTCCTACGACATCGAGACGTGGGCGCCCGGCTGCGAGGAGTGGCTCGAGGTGAGCTCCTGCAGCAATTGTGGCGATTTCCAGGGCCGCAGGGCGAATATCCGCTACCGCCCCCAGCCCAATGCCAAGCCCGAGTTTGTGCACACCCTGAACGGCTCGGGACTGGCCTTGCCCCGCATCCTCATCTCCGTCCTGGAGAACTACCAGCAGCCCGATGGCAGCGTCGTAGTGCCTGAGGTGCTGCGGCCCTTTGTGGGGGTGGACGTAATCAAGTAGGGCTTACCGCCTCGATTTTCATCTCGCATTTGGGCTTTCCTTTTCCCGAGGTCAGAATAAATCTGACCTTTTTGCCTTCAATCAGGTGCTTCTCGCTTTCCGCCCGCAGTTTACGAAAGTCCGCCGTCTCCAGAAACGTTCTGAGCAGCTCTATCTTCTCCTCGAGCTTCCTGTCCTTCTTGCCCTTCCGCATATATTCATCGGCACTCTTCTTGTATTCCTGCCTGGCTGTGCCCTCAATGCAGAGGTCGAGGGTTGGGACAAGTTCGATACGGGTTGCCAATTTGGCCTCTTTTCATTATTGCTGGCGATACATTCTTTTCCAGGGTTCGTTCTTGAAGGCGAGGTAATCCCCGATAGCCCCTCTGAGTACAGCTACAGAGAGCACGGCGCATTCGATGTTTTCCTCGGGCAACCCGCCCAGGGCATCCAGCACATACTCCGGGGTGATTTTTCTGGTCTCGGCTATGGTCTTACCCTTGGCCAGCTCGGTGACCAGGCTCAGGGCAGCGACGGTAGGGCCGCACCCGGTGGTGGAGAAGGTGATATTCTGGATTCTGTCCCCATTCATCTTCAGCCAAATCTCCATGATATCGCCGCACGAGCCGACGGCGCTGGCATAACCGTCTGGGTTAGGGATAGTCCCTACGTTCCTGGGATTCCGGGCATGGTCGATGACTGTTTGACTGAAACCTGCAAAGTCTTGTTTCTGCGTCTCGTCTACCATATTAGTCTCTCAAGGTGAAAGGGCGCACAGCCGTGCGCCCCTACATTTCGTACGCTAGATTCTTCCCCTTCTGGGAAGGGTCAGAATGACATTGTATCAGGATGACTTATTATTGTTCGCCGCCTCTTTCTTCTTCGCCTCTTCCTTTTTCTCGAACTCTTTCACGCCCTTGGCAAGCTGCTTAAGACGTTCTTGAACACGACCGTTGATTGTGTCTTTCTGGAACTTGCCGCTCTTGAGCCGCTTGCCAGCCTTGATGCCGGTGAGTATCTCTATGCCCTCATCTACATTCTTTACGCTGTACACGGTGAATTTGCCCTTCTTGATGGCCTCCACCACCTCTTCCTTGAGCATCAGGTGCTCAACATTGCTCTCAGGGATGATGACACCCTGCTTGCCGGTCAGGCCTTTGGCCTTACACACTTCGTAGAAGCCCTCGATTTTCTGGTTCACTCCGCCGATTGCCTGCACGTCACCCTTCTGGTCGATGGAGCCGGTAACAGCTATGCCCTGCTTGATAGGGGCATCCGCCAAGGCCGATAGAAGCACGTAGAACTCGGCGCCCGAAGCACTATCGCCCTCCACTTCCTCATAGCTCTGCTCAAAAACGAGGCGGGCACTGAGGGAAAGCGGTGTACTGGCGGCATAGCGTTCCGCCATAAGACCGCTTAGGATGAGCACGCCTTTAGTATGAATGGGCCCGCCCAGCTTAGCTTCACGCTCGATGTCTATCAGCCCCTCGCGGCCAGCAGCTATGCTGGCTGTGATACGGCTGGGCCTGCCGAAGTTGATGTCGCCGAGAGCAATTATGGACAGTCCGTTCACCTGCCCCACCGCTTGACCATCGGTGTCTATCCTGAGGATGCCGCGCTCCATCATCTCCTTTATGCGTTCATGGATGAGATTTGAGCGATATTCATTCTGCTCAATTGCCTTGGAGATATGAGCCCCTCTGATCAGCCTCTCGCCTTCTGTACCTGCCCAGAAGCTGGCTTCCCTGATGATATCGGCTATTTCAGCGAACCTCGTGGATAGCTTCTTCTGGTCCTCGGCGAGCCGGGAGCTGTGCTCAATGATTTTAGCTACGGCCTTATTATCCATATGGCGCAGGCTCTCCTTGCCGCAGACGGCACAGAGCGTGCTATTGTACTGTTTCAGGTTCTCTGCATTTAAGTCCATCCGGCTATCGAAATCGGCCTTGACCTTGAATAGCTCGGGAAACTCGCGGTCGAGGCTGTAGAGCAGGTGATAATGCAGGTTCTCGCCGATAACCACAACCTTAATACTCAGGGGTACAGGCTCGGGCAAGATACTTTTCATGCTGATGAATCCGAAACGCTCGGCCAAGTCCTCGATAATGATCTTTTTCTCTCTAAGGGAGCGTTTGAGGCTGTCCCACGACATGAGGTTACGCAGTATATCATCTATCCTGACCACCAGATAGCCGCCGTTGGCCTTGTGCAGGGAGCCGGGCCGGATCATAGTGAAATCGCCCGAGATGGCGCCGAAGTATGCCTCTTTCTCCAGGCGCCCCATCAAGTTATTGAAGGTAGGGTTAGTCTCTATGACGACGGGCGCGCCCTTCAGCCCCGAGTTATCGACCAGCACGTTCACCTCGTATTTTCTGAAGGCCTGAGCTGCTGCCAGCCTGGCGAAGGGATTTACTGCGTCTGCCTCAGGAGGGCTGCGAAATATGTTCTTGTTCTCGACGATGTCCTGCTGCACAGTTTTTAGGTATTCGGCGACATCCGGGTTGTCCTGGCCATATTTCTTGGTCAACTCCTCTATAGGCGGTCCCAGGACAAACTGCACCACCTCCTCATCCATCTTCTCGGCCTGCTCAGTACCCTCCCGGTCCCAGTTCCTCATCTGGGACATGGCATCCTTGATCTGCTCCTGGATTTCCTCGCGCAGCTTGCCTAACCTCTCCTTCTCTTTGGGATTGAGGCCTAACATGTCCTGTTCGGAGAGAGGCTTCCCATCGATGATGGGTATAAGCAGCAGGCCCATAGCAGATGTCTGAATGGCAAAACCCTTGTCATGGGCCATCCGGTTGAGCTGGTTGAAGATAGTCTCTCTTTTTTCATTAAAGGTATGAGCTATAGCATCCCGCCGCTTTATATAGTCCTCGCTTTCAAATGCCTTCCGTATGTCAGTCTGAGCAGTCTCGATGAACTTTTTCATATCTTTCTGGAACTGGTTAGCCGTGCCAGCTCTCAGCCTGAGAGCCTTCGGAGTATAGGAATCCTTGAAGTTATTGATATAGCACCAGTCAGGCGGGACATCCTTCTCCCGTGCCACAAGCTCCAGGAAAGCGACAATGGCCGTCATCTTTCCTGTGCCGGGCAGGCCAGCAGCATAGATATTAAAACCCGAATTCTGTATACCGAGGCCAAACTGAAGAGCCTGAAGGGCACGGCTCTGTCCGATAATAGTCTGTACCGGCTTTAAGCCCTCCGTGCTCTCAAACCCCAGGGTATTAGGGTTACAGACTCTTCTCACCTCTCTGGCAGTCAGCTTCCTGGCCATTGTTACCTCCGTATTGATAGATAGCCGTGGAGACCAAGGATATACCCGGTTGGCTAGTAGTATAGCACATTATTAGAGGATGTTTACAAACGCTGTTATTGACTCTCTTTATCCCTTAATCTTGGGAACTTCAGAAGCCGGGGGACACTCAATTGCTAAACGATCTCGAAGGGATATCTGGGTAAGAGCAACAATGTCATCGTAGGAGGCCGGGGTTCCTTCTTGTCCGCTTCTTCCTTGTTATGTGTGGACTGCTCTACCGGTTTTTCGGCTGTACTTCCGGGGTAGCGGCTACATCAAAGTCGGGTACAGATGGTTCAGCAGCTTTGCTATCCTCTTCCATTGATGCTGCCTCGGTTTTTCAGCGCCCTCAGGTTTATCGGATGTTTCCCCAGAAACTTTCTCGGGGCCTTCTGTAGTTTGCCTGCTTGATGCTAGCAGTTGCTCAGCCTCTTCTATGATAAGCCGCGCTTCCGCCCTCATGGAGGAGCCTTCCTCCTCCGCTGCTTTCATTATTTCTTGAGCCTGCTGCTCGGCTCTTTGCCCGGCTTCAGCTATGATTCTCCGGGCTTCTGCCTCAGCATTCTCTTTAGCCTTGGCCACAACCTTTTGCGCTACGGCTTTAGCCTTCCCTTCGGCCCTGGCAACAATGGCGGCAACCCTGGCGTGTGCTTCTTTTTCAGCCTCCAGCTTGATCCCCTCTGCCTCTATGCCAGCTTCCATTACTGTCTTCTCTGCGAGTTCCGTTAGGGAATCTATATGCTCGAGTTTTGCGGCAAGTTCGGCATTCTGGTCTATCAGGCTGTTGATGAAAGCCATCAACTCACGTTCCTGGCCGTCCCCGGCCGGAACGAATTCATGTACCTTCCTTTTCTTCACTCGCTCGTTCACCATAGACATAACTACATTACCTCGCGGAGTCTACTTCTTTTCTTATATGAATTTAACGGAAAGAGCATCGGCAGGCAATGGTAATTTCGTCCTTGCGGCAATAGGACTTTTGGATATAGAAGGTGAACCTGAACTAACCGTTCTTACGTTCAGCAGATATTCAAAGAGGAGCGTGCGGCGATTTCTGTGCGGGCAGGCGCTTTGGGAGAAGCAGGCTCCCTACATGAATTTTTCGAATCTGTCTTTCTTGGCCTTACAAATGGGGCAGATCTCAGGCGGCTCATTTCGGGCACAGAGATAACCGCACACCTTGCAGCGCCATACCGGCAGCCCAACAGAGAATGCGGCTCCCGCATCGATGAATTTTTCGAACCTGTCCTTTTTCGCCTTACAAACAGGGCAAATCTCAGGCGGGTCGTCTCTAGCGCACAGGTAACCGCATATTTTGCAGCGCCATACTGGCAACGAAATCGGCTGCGCCGCACCCCGAGTCTTTGGCTTCGAAGCCTCCTCTTTCAATCTCTTCCTTTCCTGCTCGGAGGGCCGTCGCTCGGGTATCGAGCCCGCCGCCTTTTTACCCTCGAGTATCTCTGTGGACACATACAGCGCGCAGTAGCATGACCCGTACTCTTCAACATCGGCATCCCTGTAGTCACAGGGGCATATTATGTCAAGGTCGTCTTCCTTCACCCCTGAAGCAAGTCGACAGGGACACGCCCAGTAGCCGTATCGTTTCTCGTTGATGAGCAGGCTTCTGACGAGGTCTTTGGTGAAGCCCACGTCGGGATTCAGGTGGTAGCCGCCCTCCTCAGCCTCCTTATTCAGCCTCTGGTACAGGACGTCTACTGCTTTATCGCTGACCTCAGTTTTTTCCACTGCTTACCGCCTGCCTGATTTTGTCCTCCTGGAAGCCCACTATGCACTTATCGTCGTCTATCACTACACACGGGAAGGAATGGCCCGGGTCCCAGCGGTCAAGCTCTGCCACCACTTCCTTCCTGGCCTCGCCGTCCAACAGGTCAACATCTATATATCTATAGCCCACCCCCAGGCTATCAAGCAGATTTTTGGTCTTCCGGCACCATCCGCACGTGCTCAGCGCGAACAAGAGTATGTCTCCCTTCCTCTTGCCCGGCACCTTCTTGGCATACTTGTCAAGCTTCATTTGTCCTCTTTCCTCTCAGATATGGGTTCTCAGGATCAAGCGAATGCGCGGAATTTCTCCTTCTTGGCCCCGCATATAGGGCATTTATCAGGGGCATCGCCCTCTACAGTGTAGCCGCAGACGGTGCATATCTGCATGGGCCCCAATTTAACATCCTTACCTGAGTCAACGGACGCCTTTGCTTTCTGGAAAAAGGCGGCGTGGGTTTTCTCGGAGGAAAGTGCATAGAAGAAGCTCCGCTGGGCGCCCTTCTCTCCCTGGAACTTTGCCGTCTCCAGATATGTGGGGTACATCTCATTGATCTCGAAAGTCTCCCCGTCGATGCCCCCCTGGAGATTCTGCGATGTGCTGCCCAGGCCGAAAATGGCCCCGGAGTTGCAACCAAAGCCACCTACCATATCCTTCAACTCGCGGAAGTGGTTGTTGGCGTGAATCTGTTCGGCGAAGTGTATCGCCCTGAACATGCGAGCGGTGTTGGGGTAGCCATCCTGCTCTGCCTTGTCACCCCAGGTCCTGTAGCGCATGTGCGCCATGGACTCGCCGCCGTAAGCGTTGCGAAGATTGGCTGCTGTCATCTCGTGCATGATTTAACCTCCTTTGGCCACAATTATGTGGTATCGGATACCATGATAAGCATACGGGATAACGAAGTCATAAAATGATTGAAGGAAAGGTTAAAAAGTTATCACATTTTCGGGGAGTTCGGCCATGGTCATTGAGTTAGGCTATAAGAGTTCGCGGTAGACTTCAACGGTCTTCCGGGCTGCGGCCTGCCAGCTAAAAAAGTCCTCGATCCTCTTGCGGGCTGCCTGCCCCATTTTTTGCCTCAATGGTTTGTCGGCGAGAAGGTGCTTTATCGCTGCTGCCAGCGCCGGCGGGTCTGCGGGCGGCACCAGAATCCCGGCTGCATCGTCGCCCACTATCTCGGGCAGCGCCCCGGCCCTGGTGGCGATAACCGGGGTGCCGCAGGACATTGCCTCCGCCGCAGGCAATCCGAAGCCCTCGTATATAGAGGCAGTGACCCCTATCTCCGCCGTAGAATAGAGCCTGACCAGTTCGTCTGTGCCGACGTAACCCGTAAAAATAACCCTGTCGGAGATGCCGAGCTGCTGCGCCAAGTTCGTGCCATACCCCTCACTGGCTTCCTGCTTGCCCACGACGTACACCTTCACATCAACATCGCCCTTGAGCAGTTTCACCGCCTCCAACAGATAGGGGATGCCCTTGGTCTTGTCCTCGACTTTGCCCACTACGACCAGGCTGTTGGGCTCTTTCTCGACGCCGTCGAGCCGCCTGAAAATACCGGTGTCGATGCCGTTGTAGACTACTCTGACCCTGTCTTTGCGCAGTTTGAAGGCGCGGGCTGTATCTTCTGCCGAGGACTGGGAAACGGTGACCACCCTCTCCATGCGCCTGCTCACGATGCCCTGCATGGTGAGGAAGGAATAAAACATCGTCCATCTGATGCCGCGCCGTAATGTATCGGACTGAGCTAAGGATGCAGCGAGGTCGACAGTGATGGGGTGATGTATGGTAGCGACGATGGGCACGCCCAGGCTTTTCATCAGGAGCATGCCGTAGCCCAGGGTCTGGTTATCGTGAATGACATCGAACTTCTCGCTGGACATGAGCTCGCGCAGCCTGAAATATGCCCTCATGCTGAAGGTGAATATGTCGGGGAAGAACCCGATATGCACCGCCGCAATCTCATAGAGGTTGAGCGGCGTCAAGGCCTGAACAGGGCTCGATAATGAAGAGAGGTCGCTGGTCTCGTAGAGGTTGAGCCCCAAAATTTTGTGCAGCTTGACGCCTGCAGGGGGCATGGGGTAAGGAGGGCCTGACACTACGTGGACTTCGTGCCCCAGCTCCTGGAGCGCTCCGGCCAGGTAGCAGATATAGACCCCCTGCCCGCCGCAGTACATATTTCCCCTGTAGGTCAGGAGGCAAATCTTCATTTAAGGCTTTTATATGCGATAGCGAGACGTTTGTCAAGGCAAAAGCGGTTTGTCCTGGAGACAAACGCGGGTTTTAGTGAAATGGGGCATAATGCGCCGTGCGCCTACGGAATATGTACTAAGTCCCTCCGCGCTCCCCAGTTGTCGAACGGCCTCGCAAACATCTTTTGGGCTTGCGACATTTAGGTGTTATATCTATACTATGTCACGAGAGTATTACAATGTGTAAACCCTAAATATTCATCCAGTTCAATGGAGGTAAAACAAGATGAGTGACTTCAAAAAGAATATCCTGAAAGGACGCGTAGCACTGATTACCGGCGGCGCAACAGGTATCGGGAAGGAGATCGCCCGCACGCTGGGGAAACACGGGGCTAAGATTGTCATTACCAGCCGCAAGCAGGAGAACCTCGAGGCTGCCCGTCGCGAATTCGAAAAAGAGGGCATAGAATGCCTGGCTGTGCCGTCAGATGTGCGCAATCCCGAAGCGGTAGAACAGGTCATCGCTGCTGCGCTAAAGGAATACGGCGCTTTGAATATCGTGGTGAACTGCGCCGCCGGGATGTTCCCTGCACCTATCGAAAGACTGTCATACAACGGATTCAAGACCATTGTTGACATCGATTTACTGGGTACGTATAACGTCACAAAGGCGGCATTTACCGCTTACCTAAAGGAGCACGGAGGCTGCATTGTCAATATCACGGCACCATTCGAGCACTGGGGGGTCAGCACTATGTCCCATGTTGCAGCGGCCAAGACAGGTGTTGAGTCACTGACGAGGAGCTGCGCGGTGGAATGGGCGCCATTAGGGATTCGGGTCAACGCTGTCGCGCCCGGCTTCATCTCGGAGACAGAAGGCGTTAAGCGCTTCGCTGAATCGAAGGATGTACAGGTTGATAGATCGCTGAAAGGTACAAGGCAGGATATGGCGAATGCCGTGCTATTTCTGGTAAGCGATTCGGCCCGCTTCATCAATGGCGTATGCATCCGCGTCGATGGCGGCGCTACAATCGACCTGTTGAGAATGCCTGTGGTGTGAGATTCATCACTCGCGCAGCATGCCAAAGGGCGCTCTGAAACAGGGATACCTGATTTAGAACCTAAGAATACACTGGTGCTGGGACGCTCCAGAAGGACTCCATCTTAGGCGCTTCATCCTTAGGGTAGTGCCTCTGCTACATGAAAGCGCGAATCCTCACTCAGACGAGAGCAATTCCGAGCTCTCCTCTGCTGCCTGTTGAGCTTCCGCAACAGGTTTTGGGGGCACCCCGAACCCCCGAAACAGCCCTTCATAGACTCTCGAAAGTCTTGTTCCAGTCAGAAGGAAAGTCAGCAGGGAAGTCAAGACGATGCTGAACAGCACCACCGCATATGTAACATTTTGAATGATGTCACCACCGGCGATCCCTTCTCGAAGCGGAATAGAGGCTAAAACCGCTGCGGCCAAGCCTTTGGGGACCATGACTGCTATCAAAGAGGCATCTAATTTAGGTGTGGACCTGTGCAAGCATAATCTTACTATGGGAATGCGAAGCACAAATATTGCGAAGGTCATCATCGCGGCAACATAGAAGAACCATGAGCTCGTTAGCTGCATGGAAAGGCCAACATACACAAAAAAGAAGGTCTTGAGCAAAAAAACCACTTCAGAGAAGAAGACCCTCTCGGTTTCGTTGAGGGAAATTGGCTCCAGGGTGACGAATCGCTTGAGTCTGGAGACGTTAAATAGCTCTACGTTGCCCAGCGTTATTCCGAATGCCAGCGCTGCAACGTAGCCACTGTATCCCAGCAATTCGACAGCACCGAAGACGACGAAGACGAAGGCTGGGGTGGTAAAAATAGCATTCTTGAGATTACGTATTCTATGGAGAACGAGCGACCAGACGAAGGCGAAGACAATGCCGAACGCAATGGCAGTGAAGAATGAGGCAAATACATGTCCCGCTACCGCCTGGGCCCGAAGCTCGCCGAGTTTAAGTGCTTCAATAAAGGCAAAAACCACAATGATGCTGAGCGCATCGCTTATGGCTGATTCCAGGTAGAGGATGGCCTGACTTTCCTCTCGCATCTTAATCTGTCGCACCAGGGGAATAATGACTGCCGGCGAAGTTGAACCAACGATAGCACCGAGCAGGAATGATATTGTTAGGCTCAAATCAGTCAATGCCAGAGTTATAGCGCCAACTGCAAGCGTGGAGAAAACAAAAGTGAGGATTGTAAGCAGGGAAGTCCTCAGCAGTGCTCGGCGTAATACATCGAGCTGTATCATGAGCCCGGCCTCAAACAGAATAATAACCAAGGTAACAGCGGTAAATACCGGGCCGACCACACCGAACTTCTCAGGAGTAACAATACCCAGCAGTGGACCCAGGCAGACCCCTATTAAAACCAGGAAGAGCACATCCGGAATCTTCGTGCGGTTGAAGAGCAGTGTAAACAGGTGTGCCACGAAAACCAGGACACCCAGAACGACTATAGTCAGGGCAACATCCATGAATAGCTCCTCCGTAGAGCATACCAGCTTGATTCATAATAGGCAATCGTCTCTAAACGACTTAGCTACAAGATGAAGCCACAAGTAATCTTGACATATGGAAGAATCACTGATAATATATATGTAAACGATTACTTACATATGGAGCAATAAAATGACTCAGATAAGGATGGCTACCGAAGAACGGCGGCGACAGATCGTTACTGCGGCTAGGAAGATTATAGCCACCAGGGGTATGGAGGATCTTAGTATACGCGAGCTAGCAAGAGAAGTCGGCTTTTCTGAAGGCGCTATCTACCGCCATTTCCCAAGCAAGAAAGATATTCTCTTGTTGCTCATTGATGACCTTGAAGGGACGCTATTACATGCAGTAGATCGAGCAGCCTCCGAGAAGTCCGAGCCTCTTGAAAGCCTGGAAAACGTGCTCAAGGCTCATCTTTCCTACATAGAACAAAGGCGGGGTGTTTCCTTAATAGTTATCAGTGAAACTCTGCGCTTATCCGACAAAAACCTGAGTAAAAGAATGTTTGAGGTAGTGACCCGCTACCTCAATCGTGTTGAGGAACTCCTGTCCCAGGGTGTGAAGTCCGGGCAGATTAGCCAGGAGATAGACCTGGGTACAGCCGCCCTGACCTTTTTCGCCATTATTCATACCACGGTTACGCTATGGGCACTCAGCGACTCAGCATTCTCGCTCGCCAAAAGACATAAGCCACTTTGGGACTCATATCTAGCAAGTATAGCGGCAAGGGGTGACTAATGCTGACAATAACGGCTATTACTATGAGAGAGATACTTTTTGCTCTGGCTATTGCTCTACCTGTATTCGTCTTCGCGGGAATTTTCTATTTCGTCCTTAGAGTGATAGCGCGCCGTATAGCGGCCAGGACAAGCACAGCCCTGGATAACATGCTAATTGAGAGCCTGGAATGGCCGATCTTTGCCGGCATAGTCTTATCAGGGATATACTTTGCCGTACTGCATCTTCCGTGGAAAGAATCGGTCCATTTCGATATCAGCAGAGGCTTCCATACGGCTTTCATCATCCTGGCCGCCTATGGAGGTATATCTCTGCTTGATAGCCTTTATCGGTGGTTCAAGCTTGAGGTAACATCCAAGACCCAAACGGCTTTGGATGACTGGATTGTAGGCGCACTAAGAATAATTACCCCGATATTGATTATACTCGCGGCAGTTCTAGCGATACTGGGCCTATTCGACATAGACACCGGTGCGGTCAGGGATTGGCTTGTTGTACATGGGACACGCATAGGTTTAATATTAGCGCTATCTGTTGCTGCGCTTCTAATTCTTGGTTTCGCTGGTGCTAAAGGCATTAGAGGTTTTGTGGCCCGCGGCGCGCCGGGACAGCCGGATGAGGAGGTACGGAAAAGGGCTGATACCCTCAGCAGTGTCCTCATAACCGCGGGACAGGTTTTCATCATAGTCATAGCCGCTTTCATCATATTGTCCGAGCTGGGCATCAACATTGGACCTATTCTGGCAGGGGCTGGCGTGGTCGGCATCGCCATTGGCTTCGGTGCCCAGAGCCTGGTAAAAGATATAATTGCCGGCGTGTTCATAATAATGGAGAATCAATACCGGGTGGGCGATGTGGTTAAAATAGCCGATATATCAGGCTTGGTGGAGCAGATTAACCTGAGACGCACGATGTTGAGGGATCTGGACGGCATTGTACATGTAGTGCCCAACGGCGAGATTAGAGTGGCCAGTAATTTTACGAAGGAATGGTCACGGGTGAATCTGAACATCAGCGTCTCGTACGGAACGGACTTAGACCACGCCATTGCGGTTATCAATCGTGTCTGCCAGGAAATGGCTCAGGAGCCCGAGTGGGCACCACTTATCATAAAGACACCACAGGTGTTGAGGGTTGACAATTTGGGCGACTCCGGGATTGACCTCAAGATTCTGGGCGATACTAAGCCCATTCGACAGTGGGATATAATGGGAGAGATAAGAAAAAGGGTGAAAAAGGCCTTTGATGAAGAAGGCATCGAGATACCCTGGCCGCATACTAAAGTCTTTTTCGGCAACGCCCCGCCAGCGCCCCCTACGCTATGAAACGAAAGGAGTAGCGATAGGTAATGTGGACGAGAGAAAGCCTGCATCAGTCGGTTGAAGAAAAACTGCGTGATTATCTATTCATCGTGGTTTCAAACAGAGAGCCCTACATCCATACGTTCTCAGGGCGGGAAATCCAATGCCAAGTGCCAGCCAGCGGCCTGACTGTTGCCCTGGACCCTGTGATGCAGGCCTGTGGAGGCACCTGGATCGCCCATGGCAGCGGCAATGCGGATGCAGACGTCGTGGACGAAAGAAACAAGGTAATGGTGCCGCCGGAGGCGCCCCAGTACTCCCTCAGGCGGGTGTGGCTCTCCAAAGAGGATGAGGATGGCTACTATTACCGTTTTTCCAACGAGGCCTTATGGCCGCTTTGCCACATTGCCTACACAGCACCCTTATTCGACGAGCAATCCTGGAATACCTACAAAAAAGTGAACCAGATGTTCGCTGATAACGTCCTGGATGAAGTGGGAAATAGGAAAGCATTTGTTTTTGTCCAGGACTATCACCTGGCACTGCTGCCCAGGATGATAAAAGAAAGGAATGCCAATATCATAGTAGCCCAGTTCTGGCACATCCCCTGGCCCAACCGAGAGGCTTTTCGCATATGCCCCTGGCAGGAGGAGATACTGGACGGGCTGCTGGGCAATGACCTGTTGGGCTTCCACATACGGTATCATTGCAGCAATTTCCTTGACACCGTGGACAGGGCTATTGAGGCAAGAGTGGACCGAGAAAGACACGAAGTAACACGTGGCGCCAGGAAAACTGCGGTGCGGTCATTTCCCATCAGTGTGGATTTCGAAACAATATCCAGAGAAGCACAGAGCGAACAGGTGGATGCTGAGATCAACAGGCTGAAAGGCGAGTTGGGAATTAGCGATGAATTGATAGGGCTGGGCCTGGATCGCTTCGATTACACCAAGGGTATACCTCACAGGCTAAGGGCTATTGACCGTTTCCTTGGGAAGTATCCTGAGTGGAAGGGGAAAATGGTGTTCGTCCAAGCTGGTGTCCCCAGCCGTGTTCACATCCCAGCTTATAAGAGAGTAAATGAGGAGATAGAAAGCCTGGTTGAAGAGGTGAACTGGAAACACGCTGCCTGGCACTGGAAGCCTGTAATCTTCATAGATGAGCACCTTTCTCCGCTTTCTTTGATAGCACTTCGTCGCATGGCCCATTTCTCCATGGTCAGCGCCTTACACGACGGCATGAACTTGGTAGCCAAGGAATTTGTCGCCAGCCGCTTCGACGAAGATGGTGTCCTGATTCTCAGCCCCTTCACCGGAGCCGCCAGAGAACTCACAGATGCACTGCTGGTGAACCCATATGCCACCGACCATCTCGCTGAAGCGATTAAGAGAGCACTAGAGATGCCCCAGGCAGAAAGACAGAAGCGAATGCGCAGGATGCGCGAAGTAGTCAAAGAGAACAATATTTACAAGTGGGCTGCAGATATAATCTCCGAGTTAGTCAAGTTTGATTTTGGGGGCTGAGCGCCGCAGAATGTTTTGTACCTATCGTGGGAGGTTGCTCGCCCAATCAGAGCATAAAGGCGACGGCTGCCTCTGTGCGGTTAAGGCGGTTAAGACGGTACCCTAATATGGAAACTAGGGAGGCTTACTGAGATGTTTGAGAAAATCCTTGTATGCTTAGATGGGTCTGCGCTTGCGGAGCAGATTTTGCCTTACGCTATCGAAGAAGCTATTCGCTTCCGCAGCAAAGTGGTGCTGCTTCAAATAGTAGAGGCACATACTGTTCCTGTTGTCGAAGCTGGAGCATCTGCATTAGCAGTTGAGGCCTCTGCACAGCAAATAGAAAAGGAGCAAAGGGATGTGAAAGCTTATCTCGAGGCTTTGACACAGTCACTGCTAGAAAAGGGCGTTGATGCTGAGTATGTCACCCTGCAAGGAGTGCAGATTGGTCAGACTATTGTCGACTACGCTAAGCAGAATGAGGTTAACTTAATTGCCATCGCCACCCATGGTCGCAGTGGTTTGAAACGTCTCGTTCTTGGTAGCGTTGCAGAGTTTGTCCTTAGAGAGTCAGGGCTACCAATCCTGCTCATAAGGCCGAAAGAGAGCAGTGCGTAGCAAATTTGCCCTTGTCCGCAATGGTTCGAGCGCGCAAAGCGACGGACTGCGGCTCAATTCCATTATTGTTTAGTTTAGCTTATTTCTTTCTAGCTAGTGAATGAAGTCCTGCTGCTTGCTCGGTTTGGTGATGCTTTTTCCCGTTCTTTTTGACGTAGCAGCAAATAGGCGGTTTCTGCATAAGGCTCTCTGCTTGAACAAGAGACAATTATCACTCTGAGGACATATAGTTGGAACATATCCCGAAAGAACCAGTCCTTTACATGGTGGCAGGACTAGTCGCCATATCTGTAGCGGTGCTAGCCCTTCCTTTCACAGTTAAGAGAATAGAGGAAAACCTAGAGCCATTCTTCCTGGTTATGGGCGTAATCGCCGTGAGCATTTCCAGGCTCTGGAGTTGGGAACTGGTGAAAGAGGCCCTCAAAGCTCCGGTAATGATTGGGTCACTATATATAGGCATTTTCCAGGTAGTGCTAATATTTGGCTTGCTCCTATATTATTTCAACAAGCCTTTCGCTAATGCTATCCTCGCTCTCGCTGGTAAGCTCGGGCACAAAACCTTCATCTTCCTCTTTATAATGTTGTTAGGCCTTATTTCCAGCGTCATCTCGGTTATCGTTACAGCTTGCATCTTAGCTGAAGTTATCGCAGCGCTTCCTTTCTCAAAAAGCGACAAGGTAAAGATGACAGTGATTACCTGTTTTGCTGTAGGCCTGGGTGCTGCCTTAACTCCACTAGGTGAACCTTTATCTACTATTCTGGTGCACAAGCTGGTTGGCCCACCGTACAACGCTGATTTTCTTTTCCTACTACGCCATTTTGGAGTTTATGTAGTACCGGGTGTGATAGCCATAGCTGTTTTCGGCGCGGCATATATCGGTGGGAGAGTATCTATGAAATCAGGTACACACACCCCCGAACATTATGAGACGCTGAGAGGGACTCTGATGAGGGCAGTTAAGGTTTATGTTTTCATCGCTGCGCTTATACTACTAGGCGAAGGCCTGAAGCCGTTAATGATATGGTATCTAGACAAGATTTCAGCCTGGGGGCTTTACTGGATTAACTTGCTTTCGGCGGTTCTAGATAACGCTACCCTGACTGCGGTTGAGATAGGACCGACCATGGCGCTATCTCAGATTATCAGCGCCACAATGGCTCTGCTTATCGCTGGCGGGATGCTCATCCCGGGCAATATCCCAAACATAGTGGCGGCAGGGAGATTGAAGATAAACATGAAAGAATGGGCAAGGATAGGAATTCCCCTGGGAGTGGTTATCATGCTAACATATTTTGTTGCTTTGGTATTTACCCAGTCATGAGGCCATGACTATTTTCGTTAAAAGCTGTAGACTATCCTCCAGAGAGTAAGAATGAATAGCTTAATCGGTCGGTGATTAGGATGTGGTCAGATATAGTTATACCCCTGGCAGTCTTTGCCGCAGGGCTTATCGCCACCATTTGGCTGAGGCGATTTGCCTATCACGCCGTAGAGCGTTGGGCTAAGAGGACCAAATGGCTAGGTGAAGAAATATTCTTCCAGGCGACCAGAGTGCCTTCGATATTATGGTGCTTAATACTCAGCAGTGCCCTGGCACTTGCAGTATCAGTGGTTACGCCACACTGGAAGCACTGGGCGAACAAAGGTTTGTGGACTTTGCTAGTCATTTCCCTGGCCCTCACGGCAGCCAACCTCATGGGGAAGTATATCCCATTATACGAGGAAAGGCTTAAGGCCACACAGCGGGCTATCGCTATCAGCAGGAACGCCGCCAACGCAGTGATCTACTTTGCAGCCATACTTATATTACTCGATATCTGGGGGGCACCCACTACCGCTATCATATTTCTCATAGTACTGGCAGTCGTAGTTGTATTAGTTGCTTTTAGGGAGACTCTCCCGAATTTCCTTGCCGGAATACAGTTGAATGCCAGAGGGCAGTTCAAAGTGGGAAACTACATAAAACTGGACACAGGCGAGGAAGGGTATATCAAAGAAATGAATCTCACAGACACCCTGATTGAATCTCCTAATGGAAGCACTATCCTTCTTCCCAACAGGAAGCTGGTTCAATCTACGGTTAGCAACTACGGGCATCTCATGAAAAAGGCCAGGGAGCCCTTCCACTTTTTTAACCGGGTGCATCTCACTGAATTGACCGGACTTAAAGCAAAGAACCTCAAGGAGTTGGCCGATGTTTTGCAGACTGCGCCGGATTCAATAATTTATTACCATACGCATCATTTCCTGGAAGAGCACCACTACCTCACACCGGAGCCAGCCAATGACTTCGCAGTATGGGTAAGCGACGCCCTGGGGGATGACGTATTGGGCGAGAAGATAGCAAACGTCGACGCGTTTGAGTTCCCGACCTTGAGTGCATTGCGCGAAAGGATAGTAAACGTTATAGGAGAATACATATCATTAGAACCAGAGCTGCGGAGAGCACCGGCTGGCAGAGAGTTCTATTTTATGAAATCGACAAGTGTAGTCATGTCTACATCTTATGTAGCCCGAGACCTGAGGGAATTTGTGGAAGCGCTGCGCACGCTGAGTCTAGGCTCATTGTACTTCCACATCTTCGAGTCAAGGCTGCGACTGGGCAGGGTGACGAATGACTTCTCCGTCTGGATGAAGGACAGCTTGGAAGAACAGGAGCTAGCAGAAGCAATAGAGAAGGTCAATCCATATACCTATACCCTGGAGGGCGTGAGATCGCAACTGATCCAACTTATCGAAAAACGTATCAACCAAAGCTGAGTGATTACGAGCCAATAATAGGCAAGGGCAGCATTGAAGACCTGCGGCTGCTGGCAAGTAAGCTCTCAGGCAAGGTGATCCAGAACGTAAACTCCACTTTCACGGGTGGGGGTGTGGCCGAGATACTAAGCCGCATGGTGCCTCTGCTGTCCGAGCTCGGCGTGGACGCACGCTGGGGCGTCATCAAGGGGGACGCAGCTTTCTTCGAGGTGACCAAGAAGCTGCACAACGCGCTTCATGGCAGGGAGGAGAAAATCTCTGCACAGGACATCTCGGTATTTCAAGAAACAAGCCAGAATAACATCAAGGAACTGGAGCTCTATGGTGATATCATGTTCATCCACGACCCCCAGCCAGTAGCCCTGGTGGAAAGGAAGAAAGAGCTCGGCAAAAAATGGATATGGCGGTGCCACATAGATGTTTCCAGGCCCAACGAGACAGCATGGAATTTCATCAAGCCCTGGGTAATACAGTACGATGCGGCTGTATTCTCTGCCCCGTCTTTCTCCACTCCGCTTCCGATGCGTCAGTTCCTTATCTCACCCTCAATTGACCCTTTGAGTGACAAGAATAAAGAACTGAGCCAAGATATCATTAACTCCGTCCTGTCAAAATATGGCATACCCAACGATAAACCCTTGAT
>Ga0315282_10007501_pt1 | contig 17880 bp, 15 predicted proteins | sample YL17G07_20_MG_FD_203693 | JGI IMG/M metagenome (GOLD analysis project Ga0315282, IMG submission 203693) | Sediment microbial communities from Yellowstone Lake, YNP, Wyoming, USA - YL17G07_20 | ecosystem: Environmental > Aquatic > Freshwater > Lake > Sediment | place: USA: Wyoming | collected... | reverse complement strand
GTGGCGGCCTGCTCGCCGACGCTCCATCAGCTGACGTTCCGGCGCACGCTCACGCGCGCCGGCTTCAATCCCTACCTGTTCGAACACGTGAACATCCGCGAGCAGGTGTCGTGGGTCGTCGTCGACAAGGAGCAGGCGACGCTGAAGGCGATCCGCCTGATTCGCGCCGCCGTCGAACGAACCCGCTACCTGGTTCCGCTCGACAAGCGCCGGATCCCGATCTACCCGGCGGCGCTGGTGATCGGCGGCGGCGTCGCCGGCCTGGTGGCGGCACGCGACCTGGCGACGCGCGGCATGAAGGTGACGCTCGTCGAGCGCCGCCAGTACCTCGGCGGGCGCATGGCGCAGCTGCACACGGTGTTCCCGACGGGCGAGCGCGCGCGCGACCTGCTGGCGCCGCTCGTCCAGGACGTCGTCACCCATCCGCTGATTACCGTGCTGACCGGTGCGCAGGTCGCGCACTCGGAAGGGGTCGTCGGAGATTTCCGGGTGCGCATTCGCCTCGAACCCCGTGGCGTCGACACGACGCTGAGGGAACGGGGCAACGCGATGGCCGCGTGCCCGGAGGAAACGGTCAGCCGGTTCAACTTCGCCCTCAGCCGCCGCAAGGCGATCTACATGGCGTATCCAGGTTGCTACCCGCCGATCCCGGCGATCGACTGGCTGACGTGCACGAAGTGCGGCAGGTGCGTGTCGGCGGTCGGGGGCAAGGGCATCAACCTGAACGAGCAACCGCGCGAGATCCAGCTGCACTGTGGCGTCATCGTCATGGCCACCGGGTACGATCCGTACGAGCCGCTCCATGGCGAATTCGGCTACGGCATCTTCCCCAGGGTCGTCACGCTCCAGCAGCTCAATCGGCTGCTCGATCCGGAAGGGCCGACCGGCGGTCAGCTGCTGCCGGGGCAGCCGCCGCCGAAGCGCGTCGCCTTCATTCACTGCGTGGGCGCCCGCCAGGTGGCAGGCGTCAGTCCCTCGCAGGCAACCGGGAAGGTGAACGACTACTGCGCGCGAACGTGCTGCACGGCTGCGCTGCACGCGGCGCTGGCCATCAAGGAGCGCCATCCCGAGACGCAGATCACCAGTTTCTACCAGGACATTCGCACCTACGGACGCGGCCACGAGCTGTACTACGAAAAAGCGGCCGAGCAGGGCGTCGTTTTCATCCGCTACAAGCCGGAACGGCCGCCGCGGGTCGAGCCCGACCAGCAAGGGACCTGGCCGCTCGTCGTGCAGGCGGAAGATCTGTTGACGGGCGGGCTCAGCCTCGAGGCTCCCGTCGATCTCGTCGTGCTGGCCACGGGCGTGACGCATCACGACATCGCCGAGTTGATCGGCATCTACTGCTGCGCCACCGGGTCGGACAGCTTCCTGCTCGAGGTCCACCCGAAACTGCGGCCGGTGGAAATGTCGACGTCCGGCGTGTTCCTGGCCGGGTGCTGTCAGGGGCCGATGAACATCAGCGAAGCCTGCGCGATGGCGTCGGCGGCGGCGTCGAAGGCGGCGGCCCACATTGCGGCCGGACAGATCGAGATGGATCCGTTCATCGCGAAGGTGGACGAGGCGGTCTGCACCGGATGCCAGACCTGCCTCACGGTCTGTCCATACGCCGCGATTTCGCGGGACGAGGCGCGCAAGATCGCGAAGGTGAACGAGGCGCTGTGCACCGGCTGCGGCACGTGCGCGGCGACGTGCCCGAGCAACGCCATCCAGCAGTGCGGCTTCACCGACGAACAGGTGTTCTCAGAGCTCGAGATGCTGCTGTCGCCCGGCTTCCTCCCCGCTCCGCCGGCCGCTGCCGGAGAGGCCGCGGGGGAAGGCGTGGTCGCCGTGTGAGGCGTGCGAGACGTGGGAGTGAAACCTATGGCTGACGAGCAGGTCGTGCGCACGGAAGTGAGCGGCGCGGCGGTTGCCGGCTGGGAGCCGCGCATCATCGCGTTTCTCTGTTACTGGTGCTCGTACACCGGCGCCGACAACGCCGGCACCGCGCGCCTCAAGTATCCCGCCAACGTGGACATCATCCGCCTGATGTGTTCCGGCCGCATCGACCCGGAGCTCATCATGGCCGCCTACGCCGGCGGCGCCGACGGCGTCATGGTGTGCGGGTGCCACATCGGCGACTGTCACTACCTCGCGGGCAACCACAAGACGATGGCGCGCATGCCGCTGGTGAGGAGCGTCCTCGCCGACCTGGGCATCGAGCCCGAGCGCTTCGTCCACGAGTGGGTGAGCGCCGCAGAGGGAGAGAAGTTCGCGCAGCTGGTTCGCCAGACGACCGAGGGCGTCCGGCGGGTCGGCCCGTTGAACTGGGCCAGGCGGATGCACGAGCGGGGCGTCGGACACGGAATGGATCTGCAACCGTGGGGGGACGGACGATGAGCGCCCAAGGCGGCACCGGTGCGGCGAACGGCAAGTTGAAGGTTGCGAAGTACTGGGCCTCGAGCTGCGGCGGCTGCGACATCTCGCTGCTCGAGATCGGCCCGCACCTGCTCGAGCTGATCGAGGCGGCCGACGTCGTCTTCTGGCCGTGCGTGGCCGACTTCAAGTACGAGGACGTCGCGGGGTACCCGGACGGCTACATCGACGTCTGCCTCTTCAACGGCGGCGTGCGCAGCTCCGAACAGGAGGAAATCGCCCGGCTGCTCCGGAAGAAGAGCAAGACGCTGGTGGCCTACGGCGCTTGCGCGATCGACGGCGGGATACCTGCCCTCGCCAACCTGACGACGCCGTCGGAGATCTACGACGTCGTCTATCACCGGAACCCGTCGCTCGACAACCCGGATGGCGTGGAACCGGCGCCGGTCTTCGAGACAGCCTGCGGCGACCTGCATCTGCCGCACCTCTATCCGCAGGTTCTCAGACTGAGAGACGTCGTGGAGGTGGACTACCAGATCCCCGGCTGTCCGCCGCAGGCCCACCAGGTCTGGAAGGTGCTGCAGGCCGTGGTCGCCGGACAGGTGCCGGCGCGCAACGATGCCGTGACGGTGGGTTGCGACGACAAGGTCGTCTGCGACGAATGTCCGCGCGAGAAACGCCAGGTGCGAATCGGCGGCTTCAAGCGACCGCACCTGGCGATCCCCGAGCCGGACTGGTGTCTGCTCGAGCAGGGTTTCGTGTGCATGGGGCCGGCCACGCGAAGCGGCTGCGGCGCGCTGTGCGTGAAGGCGAACCTGGGGTGCCGCGGCTGCTACACCGGCTCGAACGGCGTGGAGGACAGGGGAACGGCGATGATCGGGGCGATCGGGTCGATCATCGATGCGACCACCGAGGAGCGGGCGCAGGAGATCGTCGGCCAGATCGTGGACCCCACCGGCACCTTCTACCGGTTCAACCTGGCCTCGAGCACGTTAAAGGGACGACGGTGAACCTATGACGACTCCACACGCGCGAACGGCGGAGGGCCTGCGGCGGATCAGCATCGACCCGATCACGCGCCTCGAGGGGCACGGCAAGATCGAGGTCTTCCTGAACCGCGAGGGCGAGGTCGCCGACTGCTACTTCCAGGTGCCCGAGCTGCGTGGGTTCGAGAAGTTCTGCGAGGGCCGGCCGGTCGAGGAGCTGCCGCGGATCACGCCCCGCATCTGCGGCGTCTGCCCGGAGGCGCACATGATGGCCTCCGCGAAGGCCTGCGACGCCGTGTACGGGGTCACGCTGCCGCTGACGGCGAAGCTGCTGCGCGAGCTGCAGTACAACATCTTCTTCGTCACGGATCATGCCACGCACTTCTACGCGCTGGGCGCTCCCGACTTCGTGATGGGGCCGGACAGCGACCCCGCCGCGCGCAACCTGATTGGCGTCATCCGCAAGCTGGGCGTCGAGATCGGGGGCCTCGTCATCAAGTGCCGGCAGTGGGGACACGAGGCAGCGGCGATCTTCGGGGGGAAGCCGGTCAATCCGGAAAACGCCATTCCGGGCGGCATGAGCAAGCCGATCACGCCGGCCGAGCGCGACCGTCTGAAGGAAATCATCACTTACATGGTGGACTTCGGGACGTTCACGCTGAAGGTGCTGCACGATCAGGTGCTGGCCAACCAGGCGTACGTCGATCTGATTCTGAACGGTCCGTACTACCACCAGACGTACTCCATGGGGCTCGTCGACGAGAAGAACCGCGTGAACTTCTACGACGGGTTGGTGCGCGTGGTCGACCCGGAGGGGGCCGAGCTGTGCAAGTACGCGCCGCGTGAGTACATGAACTTCGTGGCGGAACACGTCGAGCCGTGGAGCTACCTGAAGTTCCCCTACCTCAAGCAGGTCGGCTGGAAGGGCTTCGTGGACGGCAAGGACTCCGGCGTCTACCGTGCAACGCCGCAATCGCGTCTCAACGCCGCGGACGCAGTGAGCACGCCGCTCGCGCAGGAAGCCTACGAGGAGTACTTCGAGACGCTGACTGGAGACCGCACGGGCAGGAAACCCGTCCACCACACGCTGGCCATCCACTGGGCGCGCGTCATCGAGCTGATGAACGCGGCGGAGCGATCGCTGGAACTCGTTCAACATCCGGCCATCACCAACCCCGAGGAGTACCGCGTCATCCCGACCGAGACGCCCACCGAGGGGGTCGGCATCGTCGAAGCGCCGCGCGGCACCCTGACGCACCACTACGTCACCGACGCGCGGGGCATCGTCAAGAAGGTGAACCTGATCGTCGGCACCACCAACAACCACGCGGCCATCTGCATGTCGATCAAGAAGGCCGCGCAGGGCGTGATTCGGAAGGGCGTGCCGATCACCGAGGGGACGTTGAACAAGATCGAGATGGCGTTCCGGGCCTACGACCCGTGCCTCGGATGCGCCACGCACAGCCTGCCGGGCCGGATGCCGCTTGCCGTCCGGGTCCACGACGCCGACGGCATCGTGGTCGATGAACTGAGTCGGACATAAAGGGGATAGTTCCGACCCCCACAGAGGACGCACCATGGCCGAGATCCGGAATCGGTACGACGCGCTGGTCATCGGAGGGGGTATCGCCGGCATCCAGGCGGCGCTCGATCTGGGCGAGCAGGGGTTCGAGGTGCTGCTGGTCGACAGGTACCCGTCAATCGGCGGCGTGATGGTGGGGCTCAACAAGGTCTTTCCCACCCTCGACTGCTCGAGCTGCATCTGCACCCCGCGGATGGCCGAAGCGGCGCACCACGACCGAGTCCAGCTGCAGACCTACACCGAGGTGTCGTCGGTCAGCAGGCAGGGAGCCGAGTTCGACGTCGACCTGCTGCTCAAGCCGCGCTATCTCGACGAGGACACCTGCATCGGGTGCAACGAGTGCGAGCTCGCCTGCCCCGTGCACGTGCCCCACGAGTTCGACTACGGCCTCGGCTCGCGCCGCGCCATCTACATCCCGCACGGCAACGCGATTCCGCAGAAGGCCGTGCTGGCCCCGGGCGAGTGCGTCTTCTGCGGCAAGTGCGAGAAGGTCTGCCCGACGCACTGCATCGACTTCACGCAGGAAGCGCGACACGTCACGACCCGGGTGGGCACGATCGTGATGGCGACGGGGCTGCAGATCACGCCGATGGACAGGAAGGCCGAATACGGCGGCGGCAGATTCGCGAACGTCATGAGCCCGCTGGCGATGGAGCGCGTGCAATCGAGCAACGGTCCCTACGGGCGGGTGCTGCGTCCCGCCGACGGCAAGATCCCGCGTTCGGTCGCCTACGTGCAGTGCGCGGGGAGCCGCGATCGCTCGATCGGCGTCCCCTATTGCTCGCGCGTCTGCTGCATGTACTCGCTGAAGCAGGCGCTGCTGCTGCGCCACTATATCCACGGCATCGACGTCACCCTCTACCACATGGACATCCGCGCGTTCGGCAAGGGCTACGAGCAGTTCTACAGGCGCGTGATGGCGGAGGGCGTGCATGTGATCAAGGGCAAGGTGGCCAAGATCACCGAGGTCGACAACTACGACCTCGTGCTTCGAGTGGAGTTGCTCGACGAGGGCGGCCGCGTGGTGGAGCGTCGTCACGACCTCGTCGTCCTCGCGCAGGGGCTGATCCCCGCGTGGCACGCCAAGGGCACGATCGACGTGGCCGAGGCCGACGACGGCTTCGTGCTCACTCCCCAGGCCAAGGTGAACCCCTCTTTCACGACGATGGACGGCGTGTTCGTGGCCGGCGTCGCGGCCGGCCCGAAGGACATCCCGGACGCCATCGTCGAGGCGGGCGAAGCAGCGATGGCGGCCGCCAACTACCTGTACGTGGCGCGTGGCCGCGCCCGCCAGCAGGCCGCACTGGTGCACTGAAGTTGGGGAGGCGCGCCAGAGGCGCGCCCCGCCGGAGCGGAGCGGGGCGAGGCGAGGGAGCGGCGTGGGGCGTTGGGGCCCCACAAGCGACCGAGCTTGGCGGGGTGCAGGGGACCCCGCCATTCAAACGAAGCCGCCCCGCGAGCGACGGCGATGGGGGGTCCGGCGGGGCGAAGCCCCCCGGTTCATCGGGAGCATTGCGATGAGCGAACAGGCCACGCCGTCGGCGGGGAAGAAGGACAAGCCGAAGCGCCCGATCGAGATCCTGCGCGATCGGCAGGGCGGGATGTCGAAGGAGCTGAAGGAGTACTTCAACGAGCAGCAACGCGTCTTCAAGGCCATCAAGGCGGCCCTCAAGGCCGGGCCGAAGACGGTGCCCCAGCTCGCGGCCGAGTGCAAGCTCGATTCGCCGAAAACGATGTGGCACGTGATGGCATTGCGCCGCGACGGCGACGTGGTCGAGGCGGGCGAGCAGGGCCACTACCTCCTGTACGGTCTGAAGGGAGCGGAGCGATGAGGTACCGCGTCAATCCGGAGCTCGGAGCCGAGGTGGCGGCCCTGGGCGGCGCCACGTTCACGAAGTGCTTCAACTGCGGCAACTGCTCGGCCGTCTGCTCGCTCTCGAAGGACGAGATCGCGTTTCCGCGCAAGACGATCCGGTACCTGCAACTGGGTCTCGAAGAGCGGCTCATGGAATCGGTCGAGCCCTGGCTCTGCTACTACTGCGGCGAATGTTCGAAGACGTGCCCGCGCGAGGCGGAGCCCGGCGAACTGATGATGGCCACGCGTCGCTGGCTGACCACCCGCTACGACGTCACCGGGATCTCGAAGCGGCTCTACAGGTCGGAGGCGTGGGAAATCGGCGCCCTCGCGGTCGTGGCGCTCATCGTCCTGGGCTTCTTCCTCGTCCCCGGGATGTTCGGCGTGACCTTCGGGTTCCAGGCGATTACCGGCGCCGCCCTGGAGCACGTCCGCCTCGACCTGTTCGCCCGCAAGGAGTGGATTCACATCGGCGACATCGTGCTCGCCGTCCTGCTGTTCATCTTCCTCGGCATGAACACCCTTCGAATGGCGTCCCGGGTTCGGCGCGGCGAGGCCGGCTTGAAGGTGCCCCTGTCGCTGTGGATGGGCAAGGCATACGAGATCCTCGTCCACGGAGTCACCCAGAAGCGGTGGCGCGACTGCGGCGAGGAGCGGTGGGAATGGCTGAAGCACTTCCTGCTCGTCACCGGCTACGCAACCATGCTGCTGCTGGTCGTCGTGTTCCTGCCGTGGTTCCAGCGCGACGGCGCGCAGTTCCACTGGACCGCGCTCTTCGGGTACTACGGCACCGTGATGCTGCTCGGGCTGACGCTGCTGGCATTGCAGGCCCGCCTGCGGAAGACGGCACAGATCCACAAGCACTCCCACTTTACCGACTGGATGTTCCTCATCCTGCTGTTCCTCACGGCGGCCACCGGCATCGTGCTCCACATCTTCCGGCTGTTGGACCTCCCCTGGCCGACCTACGTGCTCTACGTCGTCCACCTGATGTTCGCAGTGCCCATGCTCGTCGTAGAGGTGCCGTTTGGGAAATGGCAGCACCTGGCATTCCGCCCGATGGCACAGTATCTCGCGGCCGTGCACGCCGCCGCCCGCGATCGGCAGGCGCGCGCGGCGCCGGCGGCGGCGGCGTAGGGTAGCGATGGCGAACGCCGAGTCGAGCGTGCCCCGCGTGCTGGTCATCGACGACGACCTGGTCATGCTCGAGTCGTGCCGCCGGATTCTCGAGCGCATCGGGTGCGCCGTTGACACCGAGCCGGACGCCCTGACCGGCCGCGACCGCGTGCTCGAGGGTTCATACGACCTGGTGCTTCTCGACCTGCGCATGCCGAAGGTCGATGGCCTCGAGGTGCTCGCCGCGCTCGGTGAGCACCGTTCCGACCTCGAAGTCATCATCATCACGGGGTACTCGACGGTCGGCACCGCCGTCCAGGCCGTCAAGCTGGGCGCCTTCGACTACCTGCCGAAACCCTTCACGCCCGACGAGCTGCGCGCGCGGGCGAAGGCCGCGCTCGACCACCTCGCCGCACGACGGACGCCGTGCCTGCCCAGCCGGCACGAATCGAAGATGGTCGGCGACTCTCCCGTCATGGCGGAGGTTCACGCCCTCATCGCGAGGGTCGCGGGCACGGATGCAAGCGTGCTGATCGTCGGCGAGAGCGGCACGGGAAAAGAACTGGCGGCCGTCGAGATTCACTCGGCCAGCAGGCGTCGCGAGCGGCCGTTCGTCTCGCTCGACTGCTCGACGCTCGCGCCGGGGCTCCTGGAGAGCGAACTCTTCGGGCACGTCAAAGGGTCGTTCACCGGCGCGATCGCGTCGAAGCCCGGCCTGTTCGAGACGGCCGACCGCGGCACGCTTTTCCTGGACGAGATTTCGAGCCTCGCGGCGGAAACGCAGGGCAAGTTGCTGCGCGTGCTGGAAACGGGGGAGATCAAACCGGTCGGCGGCATCGGCACGCGCAAGGTGGACATCCGCCTGATCGCCGCCAGCAACCGGCCTCCCGAAGATCTGGTGCGCGAGAAGACGTTCCGCGAAGACCTGTACTACCGGCTGAACGTCGTGCCGCTTCGCCTTCCACCGCTCCGGGAGCGCGGGTCCGATATTCCACAACTCGTCCAGCACTTCCTCGTCAAGTACCGGAGCAACATGCCGCGCGCGCCGCACCGGTTCTCTCCGGACGCGCTGCAGTGTCTGGCCAACTACCAATGGCCGGGAAACGTGCGCGAGCTGAAGAACCTGGTGGAGCGCCTGGTCGTGACCGTGGGCGAGGACACGATTCGCGTCGAGCACCTGCCCGACGTCATTCGTGACACCGGGGCGCGCGGGCAGCCCTGCGTGCCTCACACGAACGAAGAACTGAAGGCGATGAAGCGGCAGGCGCACCAGCAGCTGTGCGGCGAGATCGAACGCAGCTTCGTCCTCGATGCGCTCAGGCGCTGCAACTGGAACGTGAGCCGCGCGGCCAGGGAGACGGGCGTGCTCAGGCCGAATTTCCACGCCCTCATGCGCAAGTACGGCATCCGCGCCGAGGACAACTGAGCAGCAGGCCGGACCCGCACGAATCACCGTTTCAGCCTCGTCTTCCGCAAACGTTGCCGCGAACAACGATCGCAGCGAAGTGGACGCGTCCCCGGCCGAGCCGGCTCCGCAGCCAGGAAAAGCTCCTCGGCGTTGCTCCGTTTTTCGGATCGACCGTCCGGCAGCCTCAATTCGGCGACGCTCCGCCTTTGGCCTCAATTCGGCAGCCGGGAAAAACTACGCAACGCTCGTCGCTTTTCGGCGTCGACCGCTGGCTGCTCCGCAGGCTCGGCCGGTGACGCGTCCGCTTCGCTGTGCCTATCCTCGTTTGCGCGGTCGGGATCGCCGCTCGTTGGTCACCGTTTTTCATCGCCTCGATCCGGAGCGGACGATTCTGCCCGAAGCGGGCCGTGCGGAGCGCTCCGACGGTCGTTCAAGGAGAACGGAGCGGAGGCAGCGCACTCAGCGCGGCCCCCAACGCGGCAGCCGCGTTGGGGTGCCTTTACCGGCCGCAGCCCGTGCCGCTGGTGCAGCGCGCTTTTCCGCGAACAGGGCGATTCGGAATCGTCAGGCGGGTGGCCAATCGGCCGTGACCTGGGGGCGAGGGCGGCCGCCGCGCAAGCGGGAGTCATCAGCGAGCCGTGCAGAGCGCGCCCACAGAGTTCCCAGCGGTCGCGAGCGGCCAACCGCGCGTCGCGGCGGGCGACAGGTGGCCGGCCCGAGCCCACAGGTCGCGGCCGATTGGCCAGGACCTGCAGGATGATCACCGATTCCGAATCCACCGCGCGGAGCGGACTCGGGACGCGGAACAATGTCCTCTTCCGATCGCCTAGCGGTCGATTCCAAGCAGCGCCCGGACAGCCGCGAAGATGGCCTCGGCGTACTCGGGGTACGCCTGCTCCAGCTCGGGAGTCATCTGCTCGTCGAAGGTCTGATTGTCGAGGATCTCGACCGCAAAGATGTGGATCTGCTCGGGCGGCGGCAGATGCATGCCGGACTGCCGGCCGAGCGCCAGCGCCGTCGCGAAGTCGGTGTCGTGTACGCTGGCGAGATGCGTCGTCGGCGGCATCTGTGCGGCCGTGAAGCGAGACCACGCGCCGGGCGCGCCTTTTCCGGTCCTGACCGAGTCGAACACGATCAGCCGGTCGTGCCCGGCGATGAGCGGCAACAGGTTCAGGCCGCCGGCCGAGCAGTCGGCGACGACATCGAGATCGGGCAGCGGGCCCAGGCGCCGGGCCACCTCCGTCGCCAGCCGGATGCCGACGGCGTCGTCGCGCAGGATTCGATTGCCCATTCCCAGCAGGAGCGTCTTCACGGCGAGCCAGTTTGCGCGGTCGAACCGAGCGTGTCAATCCGGCTCGCGGCGCCGCGAGCCGCCCGGTGCCGCGCGCGCCAACCTGAATGCCGGTGCGCGTTCTTCCGCGTCTGATTGGCTGTATACGTCCTTCAGACTATGTACTCGGTGTACACACAGCCGTCTCTGTCCGGCGGACCTGAAGGTCCGCCGCTACGGCGGGGCTAAAGCCCCGCCCTACGGGCGATGCTGTATGTCGCGCGCATACAGGGACGCCCCCGCAGGCGCGCAAACAGCGCTCTGACGCGCCCGCTCCGACTGGCACGAACTTCGCCCACCGCGTTTCGCGGGTTCCGGGCTTCGGCCCGGAGGAACACGCGGCGCGAAGGAGGGGGATATGTTGGCGAACCGTCGCGTGGTACTGATTGCGCCGCCGACGCCTGCGTGGAGCGCCACGGTCGGTGCCCTGCAGGCGCAGTGTGCGCAGGTGACGTTCGACGTTGTCACTCCGTCCGTGACGCCTGCCGAGCTCGGGGCGCGCCTGCAACACGACGAGTCGGAAGGCGTCGTCGCGGTCGTCGATTTATGTGCCGACCCGGTTCGTGGGATGAACACCGTCGCGGCCTGCCGGCACGTCGCACCGCTGGTGCCTGTCGTCGTCGTGGCGGCGAACCCGAGCCAGGAACTCGCCCGTCGCATCCGGCTTTCCGGCGTCTTCTATCTCGCCCTCGATCCCCCCGACGCAGACGAGATGCGCAACGCGCTCGAGAGCGCGTTTGGCTGCGTGGCGCGGCGCCGATCGCGCTCGAGCGCGTGCCGCGCCCGGCAGCGAGTCCTGCTCATCGACGACGACAAGGACTTCCTGGCCTCGACGACCGCGCTGCTCGAGAACGAGGGGTATTGCGTCTCGACGGCGACCACCGGCAAGGAGGGCCTGGCGCGGATGACCGAGGACGTTCCGGATCTCATCGTCCTCGACATCATCATGGAGAACGACTGGGCGGGTTACGAGGTGAACCAGCGCGTCAAGTTCGCGAGCGGCTTCGAGTGCATCCGGCACGTGCCGATCCTGATGGTGTCGTCGGTCCCCGTCGATCCGGCCACGCGCTTCAGCCGGGCGGGGGAGGTCGACATGATCACGCCGGACGCCTACCTGACGAAGCCGCTCGACATCCCGGCGTTCCTCGCTCGAATCCACGCACTGCTCGGCCAGAACGAACCGGAGGTGACGTCCTGAGCACAGAGCAGGCACCGCAGCCGGCGAGTGGCGCGCGTCCCGCGCGGTCCGACGACGCGACCGGCGTCGCGTCGCCCTCGGGGCGCTTTCGTGTCTTCGTCATCGACGATGACGACGTCATGCTGCTGTCGTGCCGGCGGATCCTCGAGAAGGCCGGGTACGAGGTGGAGACATTCGGCAACGGCCACGACGGGATTGGCCGGCTGGACCAGGTGCGCCCGCACCTCCTCCTCGTCGATCTGAAGATGCCCGAGCTCGACGGGTTCCAGGTGATCGAGCGGGTCCGGGCGATCGATCCGGAAATCGTGATTGCGGTCCTGACGGGGTATGCGACGATCGCGAGCGCCGTCGAGGCGATGAAGGCGGGCGCTTACGATTTCCTTCCGAAACCCTTCACGCCCGACGAACTGCGCCTGCTCGTGAACCGCGGCTGCGAACGCTGGCATCTGGCCGCCGAATCCGCCCGCCTGCGCCGCGAGAAGGAAGAGGCCGAACGGCGCTTCGTCACGTTCGTCACCCACCAGCTGAAATCGCCGGTCGTCGCCGCCAAGCAGTACCTGGACGTGCTGCTGTACACCGCGCGCGCCGACCTGTCGCCGCAGGCCCTCGAGTGGCTGTCGCGCTCGCAGGCGCGGCTCGGCGAGATGCTCGGCCTCATCGACGACTGGCTCACGCTGTCGCGTGTCGAGCGGGGCACCTTCTGCGATCGGCAGGCCGCCTCCGATCTCTGCGAAGCGGTCGACCGCGTCGTCGGAGGGATCCGGCCCCAGGCGAATTCCTCGAACGTGACGCTGCGGATTCACGCGAACGGCGCGGTCCGGGTCTGCGGCGACGTGAACAGCATCTCGACGGTGGCGTCGAACCTCATCAGCAACGCGGTCAAGTACAACCGGCCGGGCGGATCCGTCGACGTGTCGGTATCGGCGTGCGGCGACATGGGCGTGCTCGAAGTGAGCGATACCGGCATCGGCATCGCCGGTGAATCGCTGCCGTTGCTGTTCCGCGAATTCTCGCGCATCCGCACCGAGGAGACGGCCGACGTTCCGGGCACGGGGCTCGGCCTGGCGATCTGCAAGCGCATCGTGGACGAACTGCGCGGGACGATCGACGTGGACAGCAGGAAGGACGAAGGGACGCGCGTCGTGGTGCGCATCCCGATGGCCGAAGGAAATCCGCATGAACCAGGCGAAGACCGTACTGATCATCGATGATGATCCCGATTTCGTCCGGGCCGTCGGCCACCTTCTCAGGTCGGCCGGCTACGCCGTTGCGACGGCATCGAACGGCCGCGACGGCCTTGCGCACGCCAAGACCGCGCGGCCCGACCTCATCCTGCTCGACGTGATGATGCAGGACCGGACCGAGGGCTTCTTCACGCTCGAGCAGATCCGGGACGTGCCGGCGCTGCGGACGACGCCGGTCATCGTCATCTCGTCGATCTACAGCGACCATCCGGTGTTTCGGGTCAGTCCGGAGTCGGGCTGGCTCCCGGCGGACCTGTTCCTGCCGAAGCCCATCGAGCCGGCGCGGCTGCTCGCCGAATCGGCGCGGCTGACGGCGCCCGGGTACGTCGCCGGGGAGGCGACCGGGAAGGGGAGCGAGCTGCGATGAAGATCCTCAAGATTCCGAAGAAGGATCTCGATCTGTTTGCGAGCGTGCTGCCGGCGTTCGGCAGACTGTACGCGCCCGTGAAGCGCGGAAGCGGGTACGCGTTCGATCAGCCCGCCAGCTGGTCGGACGTGGCGCTGGCCTACCCGCGCACCATCCTGCCGCCGCGAAAGTTCTTCCTTCCTCCGCGCGAGGCGCTGTTCTCGTTCGATTCGGGGACGGGCTATCGGGATCTGCTCGCCGAGGCGTCGGAGCGGCAGGTGCTGTTCGGCGTCCACGCCTACGACATCCACGGCCTGAACATCCTCGACCGGGTGTTCGCGCAGGGCAGGTACAGCGATCCCTACTACATGACCAGGCGCAAGAACACCGCGATCGTCGGCATCGACTTCGATCCGGACGACCGGCACTTCGCGCGCTCGATGGCCGCCGACTTCGCGGACACCGGCTTCGACCTGTTTCTGAGCGACATCGGCGACCACTACCTGGTCCGCGTCGGCACGAGCCGCGGCGACGACATGGTGGTCATGAGCGGGTGCCTGCTGTCGGAGCCGACGCCCGAGGACATCGCCGAATTCAAGCGGCGATCGAGCGAGCGGGTCGCCGCCTATCGGACCGGGGTCGAACTCGGGGATCTCCCGGAGATCCTCGAGATGGAGTACCACAGCGAGGTCTGGAAGGAACTCGGCGACCGCTGCCTGTCCTGCGGGTCGTGCAGCATGGTGTGCCCCACCTGCTACTGCTTCGACGTGGCGGACGAGGTGGATCTCGGCGCCCGCGCCGGCCGCCGTGTCCGCACGTGGGATTCGTGCCTCTTCCGGACGCACGCGCTCGTCGCGGGCGGCGAGAACTTCCGCAAGAACCGTTCGTCGCGCATCATGTTCCGTTTCTACCACAAGCAGCGCGGCTTCGTGGCCGAGTACGGCCGGCCGAGTTGCGTGGGGTGCGGCCGGTGCATCGGCGCCTGCCCGGCTGGCATCGACATCGTGAGCGTCATCAGGATGATCAGGGGGCAGACCGATGCTCACTGAGGCCGTACGTTCGCGTTCCGCTCCGCCGCTCGAGAATCCCTATCAGCCGTACCTCGCCCGCATCGCGCGCATCCATCGCATGGTGCCCGACAACCACCTGTTCCAGGTGCGCTTCCTCGACGCGCGGCTCGTCGAAACCTGGACGCACCGCCCCGGGCAGTTCGTCGAGCTGAGCGTCATCGGCACCGGCGAAGCGCCCATCTCGATCTCGTCGTCGCCGACGCGGCCGGGCATCCTCGAATTCTGCGTGCGGCGCGCGGGACGCGTGACCAACGCGTTGTACGCGCTGCCGACCAACAGCCTGGTGGGGATTCGCGGGCCGTACGGCAACGGGTTCCCGGTGGAGGAGATGGAGGGGCAGGACCTGCTGATCGTCGCCGGCGGCCTCGGGATGGCGCCGCTGCGCTCGCTGTTGTGGTACGCGCTCGACAACAGGGACAGGTTCGGCGCGATCACCCTGATGTACGGCGCGAAAACGCCGGGCGAGATGCTGTTCCGCGACGAGCTCGTGTCGCTGGCCGACCTGGACTCGCTGAACACGCTGCTCACGGTGGATCGCGATCCGACGGGCACGTGGGCCCACAACGTCGGACTGCTGCCGGAGCTGTTCAAGAAGGTCACCCTGGATCCGCGGCGAACCTACGCGGCGGTGGTCGGGCCCCCCGTCGTCTACAAGTTCGTGCTGCGCGAGCTGCTCGCGCAGCGGTTCCCCAAGGACCGCATCCTCATGAGCCTCGAGCGCCGCATGAAGTGCGGCGTCGGCAAATGCGGTCACTGCAGCGTCGGGTACAAGTACACGTGCATCCACGGCCCGGTGTTCACCTACTGGGACGCCATCAACCTGCCGGAGCTCGTATGAAGCCGAGGATTGGCATCTTTGGACTCAGCGGCTGCTGGGGCGAGCAGATCGTAATGCTCAACTGCGAGGACGAGCTGCTGGCGCTCGTCGGCGCCGTCGACTTCGCCGACTTCCTCGGTGGATCGTCGGTGAACGACTGCGAGACGCGGCTCGACATCGCGTTCGTCGAGGGCTCGGTGTCGGGCGCGCTGCAGGAGAAGGCGCTGCGCCGCATTCGCGCACGAGCCCGCCTGCTCGTCGCGTGCGGCACCTGCGCCTGCGTTGGCGGCGTCGCGGCGTTCGACGACGGGCGGCCGCGCGCCGACCTGGTGCGGGCGGTCTACGGCCGCGCGGGCGACCGGTACGAAACCGCGGCACACCACCCGCTGTCCGACTTCGTGAAGGTCGATGCGCGCCTGCCGGGCTGCCCGATGGAGAAGCACGAGTTCCTCCAGGCGGTTGCCTGCCTCCTGAACGGCGATCTCCCGCCGGTCGTCGCCACCCCGGTGTGCGCCGAGTGCAAGATGAAGGAACAGGACTGCCTGCTCGTGTCGCGCCAGGTGGCCTGCGCGGGGCCGGTGACCGCCGCCGGCTGCGGTGCGAGGTGCCCCGGGTTCAACGTCCCGTGCATCGGCTGCCGCGGTCCGGCCGAGGAGGCGAACTTCGCCTCGATGACGGAGATCCTGCTCAAGTCGGGATTCCGGGAAGAGGACATCCGCCAGAAACTGCGCATCTTCGCGCCGGAGAGCCGCACATGACGCGCACGATCACCATCGAACACCTGGCTCGCATCGAGGGCCACGCGGGTATCAACGTCGTGCTCGACGGATCGCAGATCCAGCGGGTGGAGCTCGACGTGTTCGAAGGGATACGGCTGTTCGAAGCGCTGCTGCGGGGACGCAGCTGTTTCGACGTGTCGGGCATCGTCTCGCGGATTTGCGCGATCTGTTCCCACGGCCACACGATCACCGCCTTGATGGCGATCGAAGCCGCGCTGGGAATCGAGGTGTCGCCGCAGACGCGCCGGCTGCGCGACCTCGGGTTCCAGGGGGCGAACATCGAGAGCCACGCGCTGCACGCGTTCTGCCTGGCCCTGCCCGACTTCGTCGGACAGCCGAGCGTGATCGGCCTCGCGGGCGAGCAACCCGAAGCGGTCGCCACGGCGCTGCGGCTGAAGAAACTGGGCAACACGATCCAGGAGATCGTCGGGGGACGCGCCGTCCACCCGGTGAACTACGTCATCGGCGGGTTCGGAAAGCTGCCGTCCGTGGACGAACTCCTGCTGCTGCAGGAAAGTCTCGAGGCCGGCCTGGGGGATTGCGAGAAGATCGTCGCGCTGCTCGGCGGCGTCGCCGTGCCCGCGTTCATGGACGAACCGATTCGGTGTGCGGCGCTCGTTCCCGAGGACGATGCATTCTTCTTCGGCCGCGTCGTGCGGCTGTCGGATGGCCCCAACATCCCGGTTGACGAGTACCGCACGTTGACCAACGAGCACACGGTCGCGCATTCGCACGCGAAACACAGCAGCCATGACGGCCGGTCGTTCATGGTCGGCGCGCTTGCCAGGCTCACCCTGAACGGCGATCGCATCGGCGGCCGCGCACGCCAGGTGTGGGAACAACTCGGGCCAGCGATTCCGTGCCGCAACATCGTCATGAACACGCTCGCCCAGGTCGTCGAGCTCGTCTACTCCATCGAGCACGCGCGCGATCTGGTAGACTCCTTCCTGCGATCCGGGCTTGCGACGGAACCGCCGATCGCGTACCGGGTTCGCGCGGGCGCCGGGACGGCTGCGGCCGAAGTGCCGCGTGGCACGCTCTACCATCACTACGAGCTGGACTCGATCGGCCAGGTGGTCGCGGCCGACGTCATCACGCCGACCGCGCAGAACGTCGCCAACGCCGAAGACCAGCTCCGCGCGGCCGTGCGGGACGCGGTCGACGTGGACGAGGCCACGCTGCGGCACCGGCTCGAAATGGTCGCCCGCGCCTACGATCCGTGCGTCAGCTGCTCGGTGCACGTGATGCGCGCCCGGGGATGAAGGCTTAGGCCTTAAGGCTTACGGCTTACGGCCAGACCGGCCTTGAGGCCAGCCTTCAGCCCAGTGAGGCCCTGAGCCTTACGCCCTAAGCCCTAAGCCTTCGTGAATCGCATGGCCTGGATCCATCGCGCGCTGTCGCTGCGGGCGAAAATCACCGCCAGCTTCACGGTGATCGTCATCGGCGGCACCGTCGTCTCCACCCTGATCGGGTCCCGCATCATCACCAACGCGCTGCTGACCCAGGCGCAGAACCGCGCCCGCCAGGGACTCGAAGCTGCGCACACGATCTACGCGGAGCGCCTGGCGGGCGTGCGGTCCGCGGTTCTTCGGGCGGCCGGCGCGCCCGGCACTCGGCACGCCGCCGCTGTCGGCTCGTCCGATCTGATTGCCACCGCCGTGGGCGCGTTGGCGCTCGACGGCGTGCTCGACTTCCAGGGTTTCGCCGACGTGCAAGGCCGGGTGTTCCCTGGAGAATCGACCGCCGGCGGCCTCCGTCTCCAGGACGTGCCCGCGGTGGTCGCGGCTGCTCTGC
>Ga0315282_10007500_pt1 | contig 17881 bp, 15 predicted proteins | sample YL17G07_20_MG_FD_203693 | JGI IMG/M metagenome (GOLD analysis project Ga0315282, IMG submission 203693) | Sediment microbial communities from Yellowstone Lake, YNP, Wyoming, USA - YL17G07_20 | ecosystem: Environmental > Aquatic > Freshwater > Lake > Sediment | place: USA: Wyoming | collected... | reverse complement strand
TCAGTTTTGTAAATCCAACGAGTACGTCCTCAATGGCGTTGTGGTCTTCTCTGATCGTCAGCGGCCCCGAAGGAGTTGGAAAGGTTATGCCTATCAAGGCATTGGAAATCTCATCAACGGTTGGCCAACCGCCCGCGGCCTTTGCAGCCTTTTCAACTGCATATTTATACGCATAGATTGCCTGGTAGGCATGATAGCAAGGATAGGTTGGGTATTTTCCATATCTCTTATGATATTCTCCCACAAACCATTTTTGCAGGTCTGCAGAGGCCTTATCTTTGGGTGTATACAGAAAATAGTGAGTTCCAGCGCAACAGATAATTTGCTCTTCAGGAAAATCTTTTCCCACCTCTTGAGGATAGGGTTCACCACGTGAATAGGCCATTTTAATATTCTTAAAAAAGCCCATTCCCATTGCTTGTTTCGTGTAGGTGACAGCATCTCCTCCCCAAAGGGAAGAATGTACGATATCTGGTTTGGCTCCCATCAGTGCACTGATATGAGCCGTGTAATCGGTATTGCCAAGAGGGGGCCATAGGGTTTTTACTACTTGTACCTGTGGCATCAGTTTCTTCATCGCCACTTCAAAGATTTGCCAGCTTTCTCTCCCCCAGGCATAATCAGGGTTGATTCCGGCGATGGTTTTAATTTTTGGAAAGTATTTTTTAATCACCAAAGCCAATCCAATATTATCTATACCGAGGTGGGCCTTACTCCTGAAACCAAGTTTGAACATCGGAACTTTGTAAGGTGATGTTTTTCCTTCCATCAACTCATGAGTCCCGCAATCATAGGCGATGATTAATTCCCCCAGTTCATCGGCGAGTGGAAGGATGGCCTGACAACTCGCAGAGGAAATGTAACCCAAAATAACATCCACCTTATCTTCCAAAGCCAATTTTCTGGCAAGTTTGACCTGGGCATCCACACCACCTGCTTCATCCTTGCTGAGCAATTCAATTTTCCGACCGAGAATGCCGCCTTCCTTATTAATCACATCAGCGCACATCGCAAAGGTATTGTAGCCCGGGATACCAAATGGGGCTGCGGCAGCACCGGTGAGGAAACTGACCGCTGCAATCTTAATCGGAGTTGTAGGGATCGGTTTTTTTGCCTGCCCAAGTGCATTGCCTCCGAGGGCCCCTACGGATACAGCGGTTGCCCCCATGTACTTCAAAAAGTTTCTTCTTGAAATATGCTTTGACATTAATCTTCCCTCCTTCCTTTCTGATGGACGATTCCATCAAGGTAACGTTTGAATTTTATTCATCTCACCTCCTTTTGATTGGGTATGGTTTATGTTTTAAATTGTGACATTTTTATCAAATAGAACAGGTTGATGTCAACATAATTGTTGGTAAGGATATTGATCCATCCCTCGAACCTCGACTCGAAAATATTTTTATGATATAGGAATGAGGCGAATGAATAAATAAAAGGAGAGGCCCTTATCCAAGAAAAGATGAGAGCAGCTAGATTTTACAAAGTTGGAAAACCCCTGAAGACAGATACCGTCCCAATCCCGGAGTTGGGACCAGGAGATGTCTTGGTCAATATGAAGGCCTGCGGCATTTGCGGCTCGGATATTCACATTGTTTATGAGGGAGTAACCCCGACGGCTTACTCGCCGATCACATTGGGCCATGAGCCCTCAGGGGTGATCGCTGCCTTGGGGTCCGAAGTAAGGGATTGGAAGGTGGGAGAGAGAGTGACTGTTAATCCCTTTCTTACCTGCGGGAAATGCATTAATTGTATTTCGGGTAACTCCCAGATCTGCCTATCCCGGACGGTCGTCGGCATTCATACGGAGGGAGGGCTCGCAGAATTCTTGAAGGTGCCGGCAGGAAACCTTGTGCGTTTGCCCGAAAATATTCCTTTTGACCAGGGAGGAATTGCGGTCGATGCTGTAGCGACCCCCTTTCATGCCATCACGAATAGAGGGGCTCTCAAGGTGGGAGAAAAGGTGGCTGTCTTTGGTTGCGGCGGGTTAGGGATCCATGGAGTTCAAATCGCAAAGATTTGCGGCGCATCGCTGGTTATCGCCGTCGATACCATTGGTTCTTCCCTTGAGCGAGCGAAAAAAGTGGGTGCTGATGAAGTGATCAATCCCACGAAGGAAAAACCAGTTCAAAAGATTAAAGAGATGACCGGAGGAATGGGAGCGGATTTGGTGCTGGAGTTCATCGGACTTAAGGAGATGATCGAACAGGCCATTGGATGCGCGAGGACCGGAGGAAGGGTGGTGGTCGTTGGACTTGGACCGGACGCGATTTCTCTTCCTCCTCCGTCGGTCTTTGTCAGGGCGGAATTATCTTTCTTGGGTTCTTATGGCTCGTCGACAGCAGAGATCCAAAGCGTTATTGATCTTGTTGCGAGCGGCAAATTGAAGCTTTCGGATTCCATTACAGAAAGATTTCCATTGGAAGAAGTGAATAAGGCATTGGATCATCTCCATCAAAAGATCGGAAACCCCATCCGCATTGTTATCCTCCTGGAACGGTAGAGTCTGCGTTTTATCCTTTTTGGTAACCCTTCACCAAAGCATGGATGATCGGGCAGCAACATTCCCGGAAATCTCCCCACAATGCAACATTTCAAACGATAACCAATAGGTTGCCAGAAAATACATCCTTTTTGTCTCTAAATACGTAATTTACCCCATTCACTTATACGTAATTTACCTCATTGACTTCCCAAATAATCCTGAGTGAAAATGTATAATAATTGAATGATAATTGAAAAGTGTACGGTGACATGCTGAGAACAATGACCGTTGAAGATAACCTTCCTTTCCGAGAAATGTTCAAAGGATATTTGTTGTCTGAATTTCCTTCAATGGAAGTTATCGAAGCGGCAAATGGAGAAGAAGCATTTAAAGGGCTTGCTTCTTATCCCATTGACCTTGTCTTTATGGACATCAGGTTGCCAGGGGAGAACGGGCTTGAGCTAACCAGGAAAATAAAAGCTAAATATAAAGACGTGACGATTGCTATGCTTACGAATTGTGCCTTGGCAGAATATCGGGAAGCCGCCGCTCAATGCGGAGCAGATTGTTTTATTAGCAAGGATTCGATCAAATGGGATCAAATTTCAGCAATGGTCAAGTGTTTTCAGAGAGCAAAAGATAGCGTTGGATTGAAGCCAAGTTGTGTTCGCCTTGCGAGCGAGGGTTCGCAGTGAGAAAGGAGGAAGTCATGGTTCAAAAGAAAGCAGTAAAAAAGGTTGCGAAAAAGGTTGTAAAGAAGGGCGATGTTTACGAATGCGGCGTTTGTGGACTTGCTGTAACAGTGGATGAAGCTTGCGGGTGTATGGATACCTGCGATATCATCTGCTGTGAAAAGCAGATGAAGCCCAAAAAACGGGCCTAACTGACTAATTTAATTCACTCATGTGGCGAAAATAAGTTATCTATTAAGATGTTATCGGTCTTCCAGGATTATGGAAGAACTTTAAGAAATAAATCAACATCTGATTGCAGAACAGTAAAGGCGGGGTCAGCAATGGCTCTGTCTTTTTCGTTTGCTCATTTCAATCAGTAATCCTCGACTCGCACATCAACTTGCCACTGAAGGATAGTAGGCGGAAGTTGCAAGAAGGTCTATCATTGTTTTCAAATCCACTTCTGTAAGGGTCAACATTTCAGCCGCCTGTCCGCATCATTTTTAGGTCAAATGTGACAAGCCAGCGTTTCAGCGCAGTTGCATCGTCTTTTCGCATTCCAGGCAGAGCTCATGGAGCAGCGGGAGGGAGGCGACGTGTGCAGTCGTGAGGTGAAGATGACGGAGTCCAGCAGGAATATATTCTAGAAAGCTTTTAAGGCCTTTTTTTAGGCCCAGAAATCCGTAAGCACCGAGAGCTTGCATAAGGCGCTGCGCTGACGCCTCCCTGAAATTGTTCTCAAAAGCTGCCCAATCAAGATCGCGTCTCGACATGCCGTAATAAAAAGATAGCAGTTCGTCACGCTCACTTTCCGAAAAATTTACATAGGGATCACATAGAAGTGAGCCAAGATCGTAGAAGGAACTCCCGAAGCGCATCCCCTGGAAGTCGATGAGGAAGGGCTCTCCATCGCGAATCATCACGTTCTGGGACTGGAAATCCCGGTGTACAAGGCAGCGTTTCGTTGCCAAAAGCCGTTCTGCGAGGCTGGAAAGCTCTGCTTCCAGCTTCCTTTCGAAGGAATGATCAAGCTCGATCCCGCAGACATTCCTTACAAAATGATCTCTGAAGTAATTCCGTTCCCATCTATAGAGATCCGGGCCAAAACCCTGCATGAGTCTGACACGTGTTGACGGGAAGTCGTTTTCGGGAAAGGAATGAAGTCTGTGAATGATGGCAAGTGTCTTCTGATAAAGGGTTCGTCGAGTTTCCCATGGAGTTTTATCAAAAGACCAGAGGTCTTTATCCCCGAGGTCTTCGATCATGATGAGAGAAACATTTGGATCGTGAAGGATCAGGCGGGGCACCGGAACTTGGATGTCACGGAGAAATAGGGCAATGTCAGCGTAGTAGGCGTTCTCTGACCGCTTTGGGTCGTAATGGATGAGAATGGCCGAGTCCGCCCGGTTCCACCTTACTCTAAAAAAAGTTCGGTCCGAGCCTCTTCCTTCCAAGGGATGGAGTTGTATAGCGACGGACTCTGAAAGCCCCAGGGCCTTTCGCGCAAAGCGGATCATCTCCTCATATTCCGGAATGCGGAATTCGGATTGCGGAATCATTTACTTAGTGTCCTCAATCTTTTTTTAATTATTTTTACGCTATGCACTCTGCTCTATGCGTTATTCCCTATCAAGTTGTTCGTAGGCTTTGATGGAGCCGATATCATGCCACTCGCCTTCGTCTATGACAATCCCCCGGACTGATCCCGGTTTCTCAGTGATTCTTCTGACAAAGAAGGGAACGACCGATTCGATCTTACCGGCTTCGAGAAACCGGAGGATCGTCGTCTCCACGGCATAGATGCCGGCAAAGAGACAGCTTTGAATCCCCGGGTTTCCCAGAATATTCCTGAGATCGCAGATCTCACCATTCTCGTTGATGTTCACGTTAAGAAGAGGGCCGTGGCTTCGCAGGACAAGCGTTACCTCAGGCCGATTCTGCTCATGAGTCTCCAAGAGTTTCTGCAAAGGAAGGTTAGTCATTACATCTCCATTGTAGCAGAGAATAGCCTCATCCTCATCGAGAAGATCTTCGATGTTTTTCAGTCCTCCTGCCGTGTCGAGAAGAATTGGCTCATAGCGAAAAATTATGGGTACGCTGCGCCAATGCCTATCAGGAAATTTTTCCAAATAGACCTCCAGACAGTGATGGGTGTTTACGATGAAGCGGTCCACGCCCACTTTTAGGAGATGGTCCATCGGATAGGTGACCATAGGCCGTCCGCCTATTTCAAGGAGGGGCTTCGGAACTCGCTGGGTCAGAGGTAAAAGCCGCGTCCCGAGCCCTGCCCCCAAAATAAAAGACGTCTTAAATCGTCGCCTCTTCAAGGACTCCTCAAGCGAAAAATGGGTTGTGTCGCCATTTTAACATTTCTTCTTTCCGAAGGCAGGATCAATTTTGACAAGTCCTGTCACGATGAATCCGGGGATCGTCGTGGCCATGACCCAGAGGAAGTAGTTCGGATAGCCCATTTGCTCCTGCAGCCAACCGCTTGCCATGGCCGGAACCATCATGCCCAGAGCCATGATCCCCGTGGAGATGGCGTAGTGGACCGTTTTGTATTCCCCCTCAGAAACCATGATCATGAACATTGTGTAGGCCGTAAAGCCGAAGCCGTAACCGAATTGCTCCACGGCAACACAGAAATTGATCAGATAGAAGTTATCAGGCATGGCCCGCGAGATATAGACGTAGACAAGATTCGGTAGATTCATGGCACAGACCATGATCCAGATCCAAAACTTGAGCCCCTTTCTGTAAATGGCATACCCGCCCAAAAGTCCTCCCAGCATGAGTGCAATAACCCCCACTGTGCCGTAGATGATGCCTACTTCTGATGTGGTAAGCCCCAACCCTCCCTTTGAGCGGGGGTCGAGCAGAAAGAGTGCTATGATCTTGGCAAGCTGGGTCTCTGTGAGTCGGTAGAATAGAAAGAAGGCAAGAATGGTGATGATGTTCTTCTTCCTGAAGAAGAGGCCGAAGATGCGGAGGAACTCTCGAACAAGGGATGTCGGAGAGGTGCGGATACCCGGACGGTCTGAGATCGGATAGGGAATTACAAGAAAGTGATAAATAAAGAGAGCTCCGATGAAAGCTGCCGCCACAAATAAAGTGATGGACCATGCTCTGGGGATATCATAGCCCCTTCCCTCAAGGTAACCTGCAAAGATGACGAGTCCACCCTGGGTGGCGATCGTGGCAATGCGGTAGAAGGTTGTTCGCACGCCGACAAAGGCAGCCTGAAGCTCCTCCGAAAGGCCAAGCATGTACAAGCCATCGGTAGCGGTGTCATAGGTTGCAGAGCTGAAAGCCATCAGCCAGAAGAAGGCAAGGGTATATTGGAAGAACCGGCTGGCAGGGATGAAGAGTGCGACGCAGGCCAGGAAGGTCCCGATGAGAAGCTGCATCAGGACTATCCAAAAGCGCTTCGTTTTGAACAGCTCGACGAAGGGGCTCCAGAGTGGCTTGATCACCCAGGGAAGGTAGAGCCAGCCTGTGTAAAAGGCGATGTCAGTGTTTGAAATGCCAAGACGCTTATAGAGGATGACCGAAACGGTCATCACCATGATGTACGGAATTCCTTCGGCAACGTATAGAGAGGGGACCCAAACCCATGGATTTCGTGACGTTGGTTTATGTGTGGACATATCTTCTCATTGGAATATTGGAAACGTGGAATATTGGAATATTGATACATTCGACGGCGTTAAACCCCGATTTTTAAATGGGGGTTAAGAGCGCTGCTCAGTATCAACCTTGAGCATACCCAGGCTTCAGACCGGGAGTCGAAGGGTCAATTTAACCGCGCAATCAAAAAGCAGGGACCACATTCTTTTGCCTTTTTACTTTTTTCCATTCTTCCACCGTTCCATTATTCCAACCTTCCTCTTAATATATCTTCCTTATTTCCACTCCGCTGAAATAATGTTTCAGGATTCCCTCTGCTGAGAATCCCTGGGTTGCCATAACGGCGGCGCCGATCTGGCAGAGTCCTACGCCATGCCCCCAGCCAGCGCCGTGGAAGACGAATCGATCGGCTTCAGCCGTGACAATGAATGCACTGCTATAAAGGTGGGTGTCGGAGAGCCAGCGTCTTATTTCAAGTTCCTTTCCAACAACCATACTCCTCTTCGAGCCAACGATTTTTAATCGGGAGATCCTACCCGAAGGCCCACGGCTTACGGGCACGATTTCCTTCAGCGTGCCGAAATCAAAACCCGTTTTTTCTTGTAAGATCTCCTCGAGTTCCTTCCGGGGGTATTCGACCTTCCAGCGAAAAAAGGTTTTTGTCTCCCGGTCAAAGTCGGGGAGGATTTTTCCCAGGAAATGTGCGTCTGTTGTGTTGCAGTAGGCGTCGGGTTTCGAAAGGATCCAAGCTGAAGCTTCTTCTTCCGTCCCGATTGGATCGTGAGGGGTTGAGGTGTCCGAAATACTTCTTAGATAAGGGACTCGTTTATCATCCCAGGCCGTTTCAAAGTTTTCTGTGATTCCGCCACAGGCCTTGGAATACCGGGCATCACAGATTTCATCGTGGTATGTGATCACCATGCCACTCGTTTCCCGGATAGCTTCTTCAACCTGTTCGGATACGATCTTCGTGATACCCTGATAGCGCTGGCAGTGGTCATCGCTGCAGACATCGAAGAGGTCGTGATCCTCCCGGTCATACCAGCGTATCACCTCTCCTTCCTCTTGAACGGTCTTCCCTGCGGGCGTCTTTTCTCCTTTCCTTCGGTCGAGGCCAGCGAGAAGCCAACTCCGGGATAGGATTGCGTGGGCCTTGAGAAATTCGATGGGAGCTTCAGCGCTCATCTCCGAAGAGATCACACTTTTCAGGTAATCCTCGAGGGAAATTTGATTGATGGCGCAGATCGTTCCGTCATCGCGCAACCGGAGAATGAGGTCTCCCCGATAAGTCTGATCCTCTTTCCTCTCCCAGTGGAAACGATTTCCAATGGTTACGTTGAAGAGGGTAAAAACCCGCCGTGAGCAGGCTTTCTCTCCTCCGTCTTCAGAGGTTTTGCTTCGCACGGTCGAAGGGGTCAAATCTTTTTGAGCTGTGAGCTCAATCGATGGAGAACGACAGATTTCACAGAAGGTTTGATCGAAGAGCACGATCATTTTGGCGTCTGCCTTTGCCAAGAAAACGCCGGATAGAGGGACAAGCCCATCCCTGAGAAAATTTCCATCGAGATGACCGATGACTTCGGTCTGATGGTCCATGATCCCCACTCTGATCTTGGGCTCATTTTTCACAGACCACATTATCCCGATTCTCGGGCCTTTTTTCAAGGGCCTTCTTCCGAGACAGGATTTCCAAAGAGAGCTTTGAAAAACTATTTTTCGCTCTCTGATTACATAGATTTTAAAAAATGATTCCACGGATTTTTCTTTAGCTTCAGGGCCTTCTAATCAGTGTAATCGGCTCATAATCGCTGTAATCAGAGATTTCTGGGCTTTTACAGAAATCTCCCTTTTTTTAAATTGACATTCAATGACGTTTTTCGCATAGTAAGCATTCAAAGCGGAGGTCTTATTTATCGGTTCCATGAACCCGATTCTTGACCGGGGCATCCATTTCATCGTCGGACTTCAAACCAGCGCGGTCTGGCTCGGGGTAGAGAAACTCGGGTCAATTCTTGCATTAATGGATGACCCCATTCTATTTTTTGAGGTACGCTCATGCAAATCCTTGAAGGAATCAAGGTAATCGACATCACACAGTTTATCTCCGGGTCCCGGTGCACCCAAATACTTGGCGACATGGGCGCCGAGGTCGTGAAGGTGGAACCGCCGCAGGGCGATACGCTTCGGATGGTATTTAATATGACACCCGGTGTGGAGCGCTGCTACTCCGTGTATAATCGCAATAAGTACGGCATTGCGGTGAACATGCGCGAGCCTCAGGGCAGAGAAATCATTCTGAAGCTTGCGAAGATGTCAGACATTTTCGTCCACAATCTTATGCCCGGCTCGCTTGAGAAGCAGGGTTTGGGCTATGAAGATATCAGATGTCTGAAAGGGGATATCATTTACACCGCCATTTCAGGATTCGGCGCCGTAGGCATGGGGCCTGAGCGGGCTGCCTTCGACATCATCGCCCAGGCGACCGGCGGACAGTTCTGGAATAACCAAGACACATTCCTCATGCCCGACAATGTCTGGGGCGACCTGGTGACTGGTGCTTACGCCGCTATTTCGATACTGCTCGCTCTTATACACCGGATCAAGACCGGCCGGGGACAGTACATTGACATTTCCATGCAAGACGTAATGTACTACAACAATTACCGCGCAATGATGGACAAGGCGCTCGAGCCAATAATGGCAGACGTCGAGAAAAGATTGGGCAGGAAGCCAAAAGACGTCCTGAACTCATCGGACCGAATGCCCTTCTACGGGTTCTTTAAGGCAAGAGACGGCAAGGTTGCGATCGTGTCCCTTACTCCCCGGCAGTGGAAAGACTTGGCGGAAATTGTCGGACATCCGGAAATGGCTTCTGACCCGAGATTCTCCAATCTTCTCGTGCAGATCCACAACCATGAAGAGGCCGTCCGCCTCATTGAGGAATGGACGACGGCGCACACGTCGGAGGAAATAATATCCATTCTGGAAAGCAAAAGAATACCCTGCGGCATCGCCTACACCGTCGCGCAGGTGAACAATGATGAGAACTTGAAGCAGCGTGAGATGTTCCAGAGGGTCCATCACGAAAAATATGGCGATATCGATATTCCCGGATTTCCCTTCAAGTTCTCGGAAGCCCCGGGGATCATTCGCATGCCGGCGCCAGGCCTGGGTGAACATAGCAGGTTAATTTTGGAGAAGTGGCTCGGGTATACCTCCGATGAGGTACAGGAACTTTATAAGAAGGGAATTATATCGTGAAAATTGGTGAAACTTTTTGTAAGATGTATAAGGAAAGTGTCTCAAATGCAGCCTAAGTACATAGACTTACCGAGGCTTGGGTTTTGCATTATCCAAATCCTCATCGATAAGATCGTAGATGTACCGGAGAATTCTTGGGGTTTCGTCGTCTCGGTAAAATAACGCTTTCGATATTTCTTTTGCCCAGCTGACAATTCTCATGCGAATTTGCCCTCTTTAAGATTCAATATACCAGGGTTACTGCGGAAATCAATAAAGCGATGTCGGTATTTTGGCAGAGGAGATACTGTATTTTTGAACTTTTCAAGGTTCGAGCATCTATTGTAAAGACAAAGAAAAAGTAAAGCCTTATGCTATGCCAACTGCTTGATTTTTAGACTTTATCGCCATTCTCCCAGGGATAGGAAATCTTTTATTGCCACCAGGACTATCCAAGAGTTATATTTTTTATCACAGGAAGGAAGAAGTGATCTGCGATGGCAGAAATTGGGAAAGTTCTACTGATCATAGCTTTTGTGATCATTGCTTTTGGTGGGGGATTATACATTCGCACGTTTCTCACCAGGAGGGCTATTTTCAGAGTAATCGAGATTTTTTATCGGCATGATGCTCTGGGGAAGAATGGCGCCAAGACGCTGCAAGAGCTTGGACTGGAACGCCCGGATCTTCTCCAAAGGATGACGAAACCCCGTGACTATAAGCAAAACGCCCTTCAGATTCTTATGAAAGAAGGAATTATTAATGTGGATGAGAATGGAAGGGTTTACATGATCGAAGAGAAATTGGATCAAAGCTTAAGGAGGAAAAGGTAATTAGAGTCTGTTTATAAACTAAGTTTTTTATAAAAAGGTGTCATTCCGGCGAAGGCCGGAATCCAGTCCTTTCAATATATCTGGATGCCGGATCATGTCCGGCATGACGGACTAACGTCATTTATGGACAGAGTTTAACTTGTAAGTTAACTGTGAGAAACTCTAAATGTACGACATGAAAAGAGAGGATACGATTAGAATTTTAACTACCGGCGGGACGATTGATAAAGAGTATAATCCTGTGAGCGGTGAATTGACGTTTGCAAAATCCCACTTAACAAATATGTTAAATCAAGTCCGATGCAAGGTGGAGGTTGTTTTAGAAGAAATCATGCTGAAAGACAGTCTTCAGATGAGAAGTGAGGATAGAGAAGAGATTTTGAAAAAGTGTATCGATTGCCTGGAAAATAGAATTATCATAACACATGGAACAGATACGATGGTTGAAACGGCTCGAGTCCTTGGCAAGAGTCTGAAGGGGAAAACGGTTGTGGTTGTAGGTGCCCTCATTCCTTATGCGTTCGGCGCCTCGGACGCATTGTTTAATCTCGGTTGCGCCTTCTCCGCTGTTCAAACCCTGCCAGGAGGGGTTTATATCACAATGAATGGTAAAATTTTCCACTGGGATCACGTGAGAAAGAATAGAGAATCGGGCGAATTTGAAGAGATCTAAAAGCAGATGAAGCCTTTGACAGTGGTTATTCCTTACAGACCAGGACCTTCCTTTGAGAAGAGCCTCCATTTCCTGATGAAGTCGACTCTGGTTGAACGTGCCGTCATCGTCAGCCAAGAGCCGGTTCGTCTCAAAATGGAGAGATGCGAGGTTTTGGCGGGGGAACCTCTTTTGTCGAACAAAACACTCAGGAGAATTCTATCAGGGATCCGAACAAAGTACTTTCTTCTATTCTCGGAAACCAAACGGATTTCGGTCGAGCCTAAGGCCCTTGAGAGGATACTCCGGAAAGCTGAGTCGACGAAAGCGGGCTTGGTCTATTCGGACTTCTATGATGAGAGTAAAAGTGAGAAGACGCTTCACGCACTTAATGACTATCAATTGGGAAGCGTCCGCGACGATTTTGACTTTGGTGCAATGTTTCTCTACTCGGTGCCTGCTATCCGAAAAGCTCTGGAAAAATACGGCCCAATACCCGGCGTAAAATTTGCAGGTCTTTACGATCTTCGTCTGAAGGTTTCGATCGATCATTCTGTTTATCATCTTCGGGAGCCATTCTATTCCGTAATCGGAACGAACCCCTCTGCCGGCGACAAGATATTTGCCTACCTCGATCCGCGTCATGAAGCTGCCCAGAAGGAGATGGAGAGCGTTTTTGCGAACTATTTGAAGAAGATCGGAGCTTACCTGCCAGCCCATCAACTGAGGGATGTCGAGGAGACGCGAAAACCTTTCGCCGTAGAGGCTTCCATCGTCATTCCTGTGAGGAACAGAAAGAAAACAATTGCTGAAGCCGTGAAGAGCGCCCTGGCCCAGGAGATGGATTTTCGGTTTAATGTCATTATCGTTGACAATCACTCGACAGACGGAACAACTACAGTCCTTTCGGATCTCGCCAGAAAGCATCCTGGTCTGAAGCACGTGGTGCCGAAGAGGACTGATCTTGGCATTGGGGGTTGTTGGAATGAGGCCCTGGGAGACGAAGCCTGCGGACGCTATGCTGTTCAGCTCGATTCGGATGATCTTTACAGCACCCCTCACACCCTGCAAAAGATGGTTGACATGCTCCGCCAGGGCAACTATGCCATGGTGATCGGTTCCTATACCCTTGTCGATTCGAGACTGAAAAAAATTCCCCCGGGGCTGATCAATCATCGCGAATGGACCGATGAGAACGGTCACAACAACGCGTTGCGCACCAACGGCCTGGGTGCCCCGCGGGCATTCAACACCACCCTTATGCGCAAAATCAAATTTCTTAATGTCAGCTATGGCGAAGATTATGCAGCAGCACTGCGAATTTGTCGGGAATACCGGATCGGCAGGATCTATGAGGGCCTCTACCTTTGCAGACGCTGGTCGGGCAACACTGACGCCGCGCTTAGCATCGAAGAGAGAAATCGAAATGATGCCTTCAAGGACAAGATCCGGACGGGAGAAATTCTCGCCCGGCAGAAGATGAATCAAGAAAAAACTCCCCTCACCCTTCCCCTCTCCCCAGCGGGGAGAGGGTAGGGTGAGGGGACAAATTATTAGGGAGAAGAACACATTCTCAAACAGAAGATTTATAGCACATTCGATGGGAAGGGAAGTTTAACGACTCTTCCCGGACTTTGTCTCAACCTTCTGTCGGAGCAGAAAAAGACATGGCCGGACCTGGGAAAGGGATACGAATTGCTTCGGGACGTGAGGGATCGAACTATTTCTTGCGGAGGATTTTCCGTTCTCCTCCAGCACAATCCCGGGAGAATTAAGAGCAGCCTGGCTGGAGTAGGAGAAAAGGATCGAAAGGAGCGGCAATGTTTCCTCTGTCTGGACCATCTTCCTGAGGGGCAGCGTGGCGTTCTTTATAGAAGTGAATACCTGATCCTTTGTAATCCCATGCCTGTCTTCTCTTCTCACTTTACCATCTCCCATTTAGAGCATCGCCCCCAGGCCATCTCCGAACCTATGGATATCTTTCTCCAATTGATGATCGATTATGGCTCCGGCTGGACGATCTTCTACAATGGGCCAAAATGCGGCGCTTCCGCACCGGATCATCTCCATTTTCAAGCGGCCCCTTCAGGACAGTTGCCGATCGAGAAAGAAATAGAGGAAGCAAGAAGGCTCACTCTGGTGGCAAGGGTTGAAGGAGTTCCTCTCATTGTCTTGAGAGAGGCAGGAAGAGAGGTCGTAATCCTGCAAGGCGGTGACGCGAACAAAGTAGGGGCTGCTTTCAGGAGATTCCTGAGCGCTTTGAAAAGGGTTCTCGTCAGGGACGAGGAGCCCATGATGAACATCGTCGGGAACTATCATGAAAAGCAATGGCGTCTCGTAATCTTTCCTCGCCGGAAACACCGTCCGGATATCTTTTTCAGGGAAGGAGATGCCCGGGTTGTGGTGAGCCCCGGCGTGATTGATATGGGAGGCGTCTTGATCACTCCCTCGAAAAGAGATTTCGATCGGCTGGACGCAGTCGCCATCGCGAGCATCTATCGGGAAGTATCCCTGGAAGGTAAGATCGTGGAAAGAGCTATCGCCGCCATGGTGGAGTGAGGTATTCCGATTGCCCCTACTACAAAACTCTCGCCACCATGATTCCGCTGCGAGTCTTGCTCTGCATCAGGTACCGGTAAAGAGTATTCTTGGAAAGCATAACCTTGCCCCCGACACTGGAGGCGTGAAGCAGGTGAATTCGATTTTTCACTCTCACTGCAAACCCCACATGTTGAACATCGAGGCCCTCTCTATTCGTCGTGATAGCGACGAGATCGCCATCACGAAGTTGATCTTCCGAACGCCTCACAGTCTTCTTCGGAATGAAAAATAAGGATCTTCCGCTGATCGTTTTTTCAAGAGACTTCACTCCCCGAAGGTTGGCGGCATCTTTTAGCGGAGGATAAAGATCGGGATGTGTCGTCATAAAGGTGAGAGTTTTCGTGAACGGTCTGCCCCCGATTTCGGCTGTGACATCCCTTACGATGCGCTTCCTCTGATTATCATAAATCCAGTCTGAAAAATAATGAAGCCGGGAGGCGTAACCCTGCAGCCGGCCTTCCCTGTAACGTATCTTTTGGAGTAATTTTTGGAAAGCTCCAAACGATTTTCGCTCAGATCTTACCAGCCTTACCAGAGCGACCCCATTTTCGACAAAAGTAAAACAGTCGTACTCTCTCAGATTAACGATAAGGTGCTCGGGGGTCTTTGTTTCGAGTGTGCCAGCTGCGTAAGGTGTTTCCAGGAAGAACTTACCTATCTTGAGGATGAGCTGATCAGGATATTTTAGTAAGGGTTTCTCTTTATCAAGAAGCCTGATCAGCTCTTCAAAAATCCTTCGGTCCTGTGTTTGGGATCCATTATAAATAGTTCGCTCCGGTTTGCCAGCTTCGTTTAATCGATTCCTACAATCTTTTTTGCCCAACGTTTCTTCTGCTCAAGATTCCCCAATCTTGCATACATGACCTTCTGGGTTTGAGGAGACCCTGCGCCATGCATCGATTCGACCAGAGCCGTTCCACCGCTCATATTTTCAATGAGCCTGAGAATTTTCATGCGGGCTTCGACAGGAATTCCTTTGGCTCCTGCCAGGTATTTCTTCACGTAACGACCCACCTCACTGCTTTCCAGATCGCCTTGAAAGGGCATGGTGGCAATGATCCCTCCCGCGATATCATGGGCAAGGCGGGCAATTTCATAAATGTGACGGGTGACATTATGTTTTGTTGTATTGGCCAGAAGAGGATCCGGGTAAAAGGCTCCGGAAGGAGTCTTATATCCCATCGCGGAACAGGCGACAGATCCAGCATAGATCGTCTCTGCGAGGTGAATCATCTCTGCCAATTTTTCCTTGATGTGAGAAGCACTCGCGGTCCCCTGATACTCAGCAGCCAGAGCAGTGGCTCCTATTAAAATATCCGAGACCCCTCCTTTACACCCGCCATAGTTCTGGCGATGCATTGTTGCAAACCGTTCCACCAGTAATCCTGCCATGTCATGTTCGCCGCAAAGGAAAACCCTTTCCCAGGGTACAAAGACATTATCGAAAATAATGAGGGCTTCCCCTCCCACAACTCCGAAGGGATTTCCGGCATCCATGCCCTTTTCAAATTTCCGTTCTTCATTGGTCTGGCGGCCGAAGATGAGCACCACTCCCGGTGCGTTCAGCGGAAACGCGCAGACGAGCGCATAATCTTTATCCTCCTCTCTCATCGCCTGGGTGGGCATGATGAGAATCTCGTGCGAATTGACACCTCCTGTCATATGGGCCTTAGCTCCGCGAATGACGATTCCATCGGATTTCCGTTCTACAACATGGGTGAAAAGGTCAGGATCCAGCTGTTTGGTAGGGGCGAGAGACCTGTCTCCCTTGGGATCGGTCATTCCTCCCACCAACATCACATTGCTATCCTGGACATGGATCAAGTATTTCTTAAATCGTTCAAAATAGTCGGTCTTGTATTTTTGATCGATGTCATAAGACGTCATGTAAGTGGCGTTTAAGGCGTCGAATCCGACACACCGCTGGAAACAAGAACCTGTCTCGTGTCCAATGAGACGAAGCATCTGAACTTTCTTGATCAGATCATCCACGCTCTGATGGATGTGAGTGAACCGGTTGATCTTCTTGCCTGTGAGATGAGAGGTGGCCGTCATCAAGTCCTCATATTCAGGGCGACGGGCAAGCTCGTAGGTAAGGGCTGCCGCATCAATGTGCGGTCGAATGCCGGGATGCTCGGTAATATCCTCCACTCGCTTCCCATTGTAGTAAACTACGTGATGAAGATCTCTGAGGCTCTGGATGTAATCTTCTTTGGTTACGATTCTTTCCATTTTGATCTCCTCCTAAAAAGCATAGCGCATAGGGCCAAGCATTGAAAAACCTTTGAGCTTTCAGCCTTGAGCCCTGAACGCTCTTCTTAAGAATTTTCCGGTAGCCGTCTTGGGTACCTCTTTAACAAACTCGACCTGTCTCGGGTATTTGTAAGCAGCCATTCGTTCTTTGCAGTGAGCTACAATCTCTTCTTCCTTGACCTTGCCTTCGTATCCCTCCTTCAGAGCCACGAAGGCCTTGACGGTCTCTCCGCGATAGGGATCTGGAATCCCGACCACTGCAACCTCGCGAACAGAAGGATGGAGGTAGATGACATCTTCAACCTCCCTCGGCCAAACTTTAAACCCGGACGCGATGATCATATCCTTCTTTCTGTCTAAGAGGTAGACCCATCCCTTACTATCCATTGTACCCACATCTCCGGTAAAAAGCCATCCCTGACGGATGGCATGGGCAGTCTCATCCGGTTTGTTCCAGTATCCGGCGACAATTCCCGGTCCCTTGATGGCTAACTCGCCCACCTCTCCAGGAGGAAGCTCTTTTTCAGGATTACTGAGGTCCATTATTTTTGCGTCGTGGCCCGGAATGGGAACCCCGATGGCAATTGCTCCGGTCGAGGGATCTACGGGTGCTCTCGCTCCGAGTGGAACCAGGGTCGCGGGTGAAGTGCTTTCTGTAAGACCGTAAACATTGTGGATGTAGGTGCCTGTGAGTTTTTCAAATCGTTCGACCACCGCAGGAATGACAGGAGCTCCCCCACTGTACACCTTCCGGAATGACGAAAGATCATACTTCCCAATGTCCGGGTCATTCATCAAGGCGATAAAGACCGTGATGGCCGCGATCGTACAGGTCGCCTTCCATTTCTCGATCATCTGAAATGTTGTTTTGGGATCGAAGCGATAAAACAGAATGAGAGGGGTTCCGGAGGCGATACACGTCCCTATGTGGCCGACCATGCCTGTGACATGAAAGAAAGGGGCCGCACCCAGCATCGTATCCGAGGGCGTCAACTTCCAGCAATGACGGTAAACCTCAGAGTTAAAAGCAACATTGCCGTGTGTATTCATGGCTCCTTTTGGAGGACCCGTGGTGCCGGACGTGTAGGTGAGGTAGGCGACATCCTCTCGAGAAAAATTGACACCCGGAGGATGCTTTCCTCGATGCTTTTCGAGGAGCTTCATAAAATCCAGGGTTTCCAGCCCCTTAACTTTTTCAACTCCTTTTAGGATTGAAGGGAGTGGGTATTTTGGGTCGAGGAAATCCAACTCCGAAGTGGTCACCACATGCTCAACACCTGCCTCTTTGCCCACTCTTCGGATCATCTCCCCATAGAGAGATTCCATGCAGACGAGAACCTTGACAGAGGCATCCCGGAAGTAATAGGAAAGCTCCTTCTCCCTGTACATGGGATTGAGAGGGACAATGATTCCACCACTCTTCCAAATGCCAAACTGGCCGATGACAAATTGCGGAATATTTTGAAGGTAAAGAGAGACACGGTCCCCTCTCTTCACACCGAAGTCTAACAGAGCA
>Ga0315282_10007499_pt1 | contig 17882 bp, 10 predicted proteins | sample YL17G07_20_MG_FD_203693 | JGI IMG/M metagenome (GOLD analysis project Ga0315282, IMG submission 203693) | Sediment microbial communities from Yellowstone Lake, YNP, Wyoming, USA - YL17G07_20 | ecosystem: Environmental > Aquatic > Freshwater > Lake > Sediment | place: USA: Wyoming | collected... | reverse complement strand
GTCGGGTGGCGACGGGGCGCCGGCGTACTCGGTCTGCCGCGGGCGCGCCGCCTGGGAGCTGCCCGCGCCCCGAGAGGGGAATTCGGCGCTGCGTGGCAGATAGGGGCAATTCTTGGGTTCGTTTCGGGGAGGGGAAGGCCGAGGAGGCGAGCCCGGGTCGGATTATGTTAGGCCGGTTTGCGCCGGGAGCAACCGGCGGGTAGGCCTTGGGCCCGGAGGCCGCGCTACCCTTCGGCCCCGCTCAGGGCGAGCGGGTGCCCGCCCTACAGGACGGACCGGACGGGCGACCACATTGGGTCGCCCCTGCAACGGCTCGGGCTCCCAGACCCCACCACCTCAGGCGCGGGATGGAACCCGCGCCCTACAGCACGGCCGGAGTCGCGCCCACTGGGCGCTCCTACGAGTGACGACGCCTGGCTCTGTTCCGGGAGGCTAACCACGTGTTCCGTTATGCCGCCCCCCTCTTCCTGGGGGCCTTTCTGCTGTTCCAGGTCCAGCCGATCATCGCGCGCGTGATCCTCCCCTGGTTTGGGGGCACGCCGTCGGTCTGGACCACCTGCATGCTCTTCTTCCAGGTGCTGCTGGTGGGCGGCTACGCGTATTCCCACCTGCTGGTGGTGCGGCTGCGGCCGGGACGGCAGGCCATCGTGCACGGCGCCGTGGTCGCGGCCTCGCTGGTAGTGCTCGGTGTGATGACCGCCATCTGGCCCGCTCCGATCGTGCCGCCGGCAACCTGGAAGCCCGTGGGCAGCAGCATGCCGGTGCTGCACATCATCCGCCTCCTAGGCGCGGCGGTGGCCCTCCCCTACCTGGTGTTGGCCACCACCAGCCCGCTGATGCAGGCGTGGTTCAGCCGCACGAACCCGGGCCGGTCCCCGTACCGGCTATACAGCCTCTCCAACGTGGGCTCCCTGCTGGGGCTGCTCAGCTACCCGTTCCTGATCGAGCCCGCGCTAGCGCTGAAGGCTCAGGCCACCATCTGGGCCATCGGCTACGGCCTTTTCGCGCTGGGCTGCCTAGCCTGCGCCGCGCAGATCTGGGCGCGGCGAGGGTCGCTGCCGGAGGTCGAGGAGGAGGCGGCAGTGGCCGAGGGGGTGTCCGTGCCGCTGGAGTCTGAGGCCGTGGAGGGGGCCCCGTCCGCCTTCGCGCCGCCCCCCACGGCGGACGCGGCAGCGCCAGGGACGGCCCCCGTGGCGCGGGAGCTACCCCCCGGCCTCGACACGAGGGCTGCCTGGTTGGGCCTGCCCGCGCTGGCGGTTGTGCTCCTACTGGCCGTCACCAACCACCTGTGCCAAGACGTAGCGGTGACGCCGTTCCTCTGGGTCCTGCCCCTGTCGCTGTACCTGCTGTCCTTCATCATCTGCTTCGATCACGAACGGTGGTACATGCGGGTGGTGTTCGTGCCGCTGCTGCTGGTGCTGGTGCCGCTGGCGTTGGCGCTGATGCCGAAGGGCCGGGAGATCGTCCTGCGCTGGCAGGTCCTGGCCTACACGGGGACGCTCTTTGTGGCGTGCATGGTGTGCCACGGTGAGCTGGCGGCCCTCAAGCCCGCGCCGCGCTACCTCACCTCGTTCTTCCTGTCGGTGGCGATCGGCGGCGCCATCGGCGGCCTGCTGGTGGGGATCGTGGCCCCGGTGGTGTTCAGCACGTATGCCGAGCTGCCGATCGGCCTCGTGTTTGCGTTCTTCGTCGGTGTGGTGGCCCTGGGGTACCTCTCCGGCCGGAAGGAGCCCGAGGCGCCAGCCGCGGCCGGGAACGTGGCCGAGCGGGGGGCTGGTCTCGTGGAACCGCAGGCGGCCGCGGCTGCGGGCGCAAGCGGCGAGGTCGGCGGCCCCCAGGCCGCAGGCGCCGATCCGGCTGGAACCGTCCCCGGGGTCGGTGGCACGTGGGCGTGGGTGAAGGCTGCTGGCCGCCTCCTTCGCCAGTGGGCCCCCTGGCTGCGCTTCGCGCTGGTACCCTTGGCCGTGTACCTGGCCCTGCTCCCCGTGCTGCAGAACGCCCGCACCGGCTCCCTTACCGTCGCAGTGTCGCGCAACTTCTACGGCGTCCTGCGGGTGGAGGATCGCGCCGTGGGGACTCCCAACGCCGCCCGCTTCCTGACGCACGGCGGCACGATCCACGGCTTCCAGATGCTTGCCCCGGACGAACACCTCATCCCCACCTCCTACTACGACCCGGGCAGCGGCATCGGCCTCGCCTTCGCCAACCACCCGCGGCGCAAGGCCGCCAACCCGCAGGACCGCACGCTGCGCATCGGCGTCTGTGGCCTTGGGGCCGGCTGCAGCGTCTCGTATGCGCGCAAGGGCGACTACGTCCGGTTCTACGAGATCAACCCCCAGGTCGTGCGCTTGTCCGGTCGCGGCGGCCTCTTCACATTCCTCACGGAGACGCCCGCGAAGTGGGACATCGTGCTGGGCGATGCGCGGCTCTCGCTGGAGGAGGAGCTGAAGCACGGCTCCGATCAGTTTGACCTTGTGCTTCTGGATGCGTTCAGTAGTGACGCCGTCCCCGCGCACCTGCTGACCCGCCAGGCCTTTGCGATGTACCTCCAGCATCTACGCCGCCCCAACGGCATCCTCGCGGTAGACATCAGCAACGCAGTGCTGGACCTGCGCCCGGTCGTGTGGAACGTCGCGAAGGCCTTCGGCCTGGATGCCGTGCTCGTGCGCCAGAGGGGCGATGATCGCCGCACGTACTACTCGGAGTGGATGATCCTCTCCACCGACCGCAACTACATCCGTGACCTCGCCATGCCGGACGACACCTTCAAGGATGACAAGGGCCGCGACGTGCCGGCCTGGTCCTATGAGGATGACAGCGGCCGCCAGGTGCCGCTGTGGACCGACGACTACTACAACCTCTTCAAGCTCCTCAAGTAAGTGCCGTGGTGCCGTGGGCACCTCAACCCGGGAACTCCAGGGGCGGGCCGGGAGCGGGTAGTGCGTGCGCGAACAAAGCTTGCTGGGGCCAGGCCGAGACGACGCTGCCGGGATCCGCGTTACTAGGGTGAGTGCTGGGCAGGCGAGACGCCTGCCCCACCGGCCTCCTGGGTGCCAAGGGCCGTGACGCGCGCTTTGGGCGCGCAGCGCTAGGGGTGGGGAAGGGAGAGCGTGACGCGGGTGAACCGTCCGGGCGCGCTCTCCGCGGACCACGCACCCCCGATCACGGCCATGAGGGTGCTGTGCAGGGCGACGCCCTGACCGGCCGGCGCCCCCTCGGACCGGGCCGCCAGGCCGACGCCATCGTCCTCGACGACCAGCTCGAGCCCCGCCCGCCGCCGGAGCGTCAGGTGCAGACGCAGCGGCCGGCTGGGCTCCAAGCCGCGGCCGTGCCGCGCGGCATTGCGCACCGCCTCCCGGGCCGCACCGAAGAGCACCTCGGACGCGATGGGTGGCAGCGCGTCGGCTCGCTCCTGCGCCTGCGGGTCAACGTCCCACGTCACGCCGTCGAACGCGCCCGCGTACTCCTCCTGCACCAGCCGGCGCAGAGCACCGACCAGACCCACCCCCTCCCCCACCTCGGGTGCGGCCGTGCCCGGCATCTCGCGGACGAGGGCCGCCAGATCGCGGTGCAGCACCCCCAGTTCGGCCACCACCTGTTGCCGGTCGTCACCGGCGTTCAGCGCGAGCATGGCCGCGTGCAGCCGCGGCAGGACATCGTCATGCAGCCGCCGCCGCGTACGCTGGTCCGCCACCTGGGTCGCGGCCAGGCGCTGCCGCTGCAGCTCCATCAGCCGCTGGGCCATCCGCGCGGTGGCCACCGTGTCAAGCAGGCGCTCACCGGTAGCCCGGGCGATCTCGATCTCCTCCTGCGTGTAGAGGCTGCCCGTCGCCTTCGGGCCCAGCAGGAGGAGGCCGCTGAGCCCGCGGTCGCTCCAGAGGGGGATGGCCCACCGGGCCCCACCGTAGCGCGCCGGGCCAAGTGGCAGGGCGGCCGGCTCCGGGGCGGTTACTCGCACCACTAGTTCTGAGACGTCGGGTGGCGCCCCGCCCGCCGGATGCACCAGGGGAGGGCCAGCCAGCGACGCCAGCGGCCCGACAGGGATAAGGTAGGCGACCTCGGTGTCGAGGATGTCAGTGCACAGCGCGCGGAAGGGGAGCGCGGGATCGGCGTCGCCGCCGGCGAGGAGGGCGTCGTAAAGGCGAGGGGAGGTGACGAAGGGTCGGAGGTGGGCGATGGTGCGATCGCGCTCGACGTACGACCGCCAGCTCGCGAGGGCGAAGGCAACGGTGATCAGCACCGTGGCCTGCACGACGACGTACGGCGCCGTGCCGGCGACCGACAGGGTCCAGGCCATGAGGCCGCCGTAGCCGGCGGCAAGGGCGACGGCGCCGTGCCACTGCCGCCGCAGGGAGCCGCGCGGCAACGCCTTGCCGCTGAAGACCTCATACGCGACCACGGCCTGGCCCAGCAGAAGACAGGCGACGGCGATGAGGGCCGAGAGACCGAGGTCAGCGCGCACGATCGAGATCCGCAGCCGCCCGGGCCAGTCCTCCCACTGCCGGTCAATGACCGTCCGCCCCCCGGTCACCATCAGCAGTCCCACCAGTATACTCACGACCAGCAGCACGACGGAGCAGGCCACCAGCCAGGGGCGGGCGCGCCGGCGCGCCTCATCGGCCATCAGGTGCGGCGACGGCTCGGGGCGGCGCAGCACGTCCAGCGCGAGGGCCATGCAGAGGACGATGCACGCCGGGAAGGCCACCGAGAGGAGGGGCACGCCGCCAAGGGCGGGTCGGGTGAACGCGCCGAAGAAGCCGGCCCCGGCGCCCATCGGGTCAGGCTCCGCGGCCATGACCAGACCGGCCCCGGCCGCGGCGAACGCCCCGGCCACGACGGCGGGCCCAGTGTGCCGGCGCCGCAGTCCGGAGCGCCGCCCACTCCAGAACCCCGCGTGCCACAGCATGGTCGCGTACCAGGCCAGGGGCAGCGCGAGGCCGGTCAGCCAGCCCACTTTCCAGCGGATGAAGAGGATCAGCAGCGCGGGCCCGAGGCCCTCGACCAGCACGACCGTCTGGCCCAGGAAGAAGAGGCCAGCGGCCACCATCGCCCCGCCCGGGATGAGGAGGCTGCGGACCCGGCGGCCGGCGCTCAGCAGCACGGTCAGGCCAAGCCAGCCGTAGAGCACGGCGTTGAACAGCGAGAGCGCCAGCAGGGCCGTCTCGGCCACACCCATCCGGCTCATGTCGGCTCCCACGGCACCCAGGTGCCGCGCTCGTCGCGGACCCGCGGCGTGCCGTCCTCGTCCCAGGCGATCAGCCGGCCGGTGCGCACGATGAGGGCGGCCCGCACCCGGGCCACCTTCTCGTCCGTGTTGGTGGCGTCCAGGCCCCAGGTGGCGTAGATGCGGCCGTTGGTGCGGCTGATGGTCCGCTTGTCGCGGAAGCCCATGCGGGCGGCGATCTGCTCGTTGGTCAGCGCGCGCGCCAGCATCCGGGCGACCTCCTGCTCGCTGGGCTCCAGCAGCGCCATCGGGTCCTGATCGTCCTTGTGCCGGACCTCCTGGACCCGCGCCTCGATCTCCGGATCAATGAAGCCCCGCCCGGCCACCGCCTCCTGCAGCAACGGCACGATCATCTCCGGTAGCAGGTAGTTGGACTTGCGCACGTAGGCGTAGTGGCTGAGGATGCCGGCGCGGCGGAAGGCGCGGTAGTACGCGTCATCATCCTGGATCGAGTAGAAGACGACCGGTTGCCGCGGGAACTCCCGGCGGATCGCCACGGCCGCCCCGATGCCGTTCATCGCGCCGGCGAGCTGCACGTCCATCAGGATGGCGTCGGGCTGGACCTCGAGGCAGAGCGCCAGCGCATCTTCGCCGCGGTCGCAGTCGCCCACCACGCGCACCGCGCCCGTCGCGTCGAGCCCGGTCCGCAGGGCGCCGCGCAGGCTGGCGTTGTCCTCCACGACCAGTACGGTCATCATGCCGTGCCTCCCTCGCCTGGGGCGTCTCCATCAGGCCACACACGGCTGCCGAGGGTCAAGCACCTGAGTGCGTCACTTTGTGGACTCAGGCGGTCGCCCGGCGGCGCCAAGCAGGGCATCATTGTCGGGCGGGACGCCCAACCTACGCGGCACTCGCCGGACGGCGCGCATCGGGGCATCATGCCCCCGACAGGCGGCCGAACCTGGAGTCGGAGGCGACCCTCCATGCACATCAAGATGATCCTGCCGGCGCTGACCGAGGCGACGAGTCCGTTCTTCCGCTCCATCAAGTACTCGCTGTTCCCGCCCCTCGGGCTGGCCACGCTGGCCGCCTATGTGGACCCGAGCGACACCGTGACGATCGAGGACGAGCACGTCGAGGCGCTGCACCTGGACGACGAGCCGGACCTCGTGGCGATCCAGGTCTACATCACCTCCGCCCGCCGCGCCTACGAGATCGCCGATCAGTACCGCCGCCGCGGCATCCGGGTCTGCCTGGGCGGCATCCACGTCAGCTCCCAGCCGGACGAGGCGCTGCAGCACGCCGACCATGTCTTCATCGGCCCGGCCGAGGAGTCCTGGCCCCGGTTCCTACGGGACCTCCGCGCGGGGCAGGCGGTGCCCGTGTACCACTCGCCCGTGCGCACGTTGCAGGGCCGCCCGTGGCCCCGCCGAGACCTGGTGAAGCGCCACCTGTACCTCGTGCCCAACACCATCGTCGTCTCCCGCGGCTGCCCGCACGCGTGCGACTTCTGCTACAAGTCAGCCTTCTTCCGCGGCGGGGCCTCGTTCTACACCTGCGCCGTGGATGACGCGTTGGCGGAGGTCGAGAGCCTGCCGGGGCGGCACCTCTACTTCCTCGATGACCACCTCTTCGGCAACCCGCAGTTCGCCGCGCAGCTCTGCGACGGGATGCGCGGGATGGGCCGCCTCTGGCAGGCCGGCGGCACCGTGCAGTCCATCCTACGACCGGGCCTCATGGAGAAGGCCGCGGCCGCAGGGCTGCGGAGCCTCTTCGTGGGGTTCGAGAGCCTAAGTGCAGACAACCTGCGTGAGCAGCACAAACGTCACAATCTCCACCGGGACTACGGCCAGGCAATCCGCCGGCTGCACGACCTGGGGGTGATGGTGAACGCGAGCTTCGTCTTCGGAATGGACGGCGACGACGGGAGTACGTTCGAGCGGACCGTGGAGTGGGCCGTGGCCCAGGGGATTGAGACGGCGACCTTCCACATCCTCACCCCCTTCCCCGGCACGCCGCTGTGTGGGCGCCTCGCGGCGCAGGGGCGGATCACCACCACCAACTGGGACCTCTATGACACGCGCCATGCGGTGTACCGTCCGGCACGCATGTCGGCGGACGCGCTAGAGGCCGGGTACCGCTGGGCCTACCGGGAGTTCTACCGGGTGGCCTCCATCGCGAAGAGCGCGTGGACCAAGGCCACGGCAGGTGAGCGCCTGCGGCACCTTGCCTATGTCTGCGGGTGGCGCAAGTGCGAGCCGCTGTGGGATCTGGTCATTCGCGCGCGGCGGGTAGGGGCGATGCTGCCGCTGCTGGAGCAGACCTTGGCCGGCGGGCGCGGCCTGCGGAGGGACCATGCGCCCGCGGCCGACACCGCCGCCTCGCCGGGAGGCCCGGCCTCGCTGCCGGTCAGCACCTAGTGCTGTGAAGGGAAGGGCCAGAACAGAGCGTGGCAAAGCCATCCAACAAGCCGGTGCTATGGTTCTTCGTGCTCGCCATTCTGATCTCCGGCGTCGGCCAGGGCGTGCACCTCCTCGTAATGAACCGGCTCGTGGCCGGGGCACCCGCCGGAGTTGCGTTCGACGATCCTCCGCTCGCGACCTGGTTGCGGTATGCCCCTTGGGTCACTAGTACGGGGCCGAGCCTCGCCGGCCTGCTCGTGACCCTGTGGCTGTGCGGCCTCCCTGGCCTGCGGCGGCTTGCCGGGCAACTCGCGCCCTGGTCGGTCGGGCGGGCATGGCCGATGCTGGCCGTCTCGTTGTTCCTGCCCTTGGGGATCATCATCCTGCCGGACGCGATCCTCGCCGCGCTCGGCGCGTCTGTCGCGCGGCCCTCGTGGGAGGGGGTGACCGCCTATGTCTACGGTGCGGTTGTCAGCGGAGGCCTGACCGGACCGGGGCTGTTCGAGGAGATCGGCTGGCGCGGGTTCGCCGTGCCCCAGCTTCAGCGCCGGTACTCAGCCCTCAGAAGTAGCCTCATCATCGGGTTGATGTGGGCGTTGTGGCACTGGCCGAACTTCGTCATCCCTTCCCCACGCCCGCCATGGTGGAGCATGGCGGCGTTCGTCCCCATGACCATGGCCGTATCGGTGCTCTTCACGTGGGTCTTCAACTCAACGGGAGGCAGCCTGTTCGCCGTCGTGGTGCTACACGGCGCGATCTACACTGCCGGGCGCATGTACCCCGCTCCGGCAGGCGTGACGGTGCGAGACGCCCTGGTCGGCGGGCTCCTCGTCGCGGCCATCGCTGTCGCGCTGGTGTGGCGATACGGGGCCGAGAACCTGTCCTGGCGCCAGCGCGTCGTGGCTGGACCAGATCCAGGGCCGGTCCAGCATCCGGACCCACCAAGCCCTCAAGCACCATAGCTTCGGCTCACCGCGGGAAGCCAGAGACACCGAGGGGATCGGGCTGACGCCCGCTCGGCGGGCGGACGGAGTCGCGGCCGGTGGCCGCTCCTACGGGGAAGGGGGCTGGGGTGCGCTTTGCGCCGGAACGAGGTCTGGCGCGCCGGGAGAGGGAACCCCCGGTGGCGATGGTTGATCCACGACCCCGCTTCGATAGCTGCTGCTTCATCGGTTCGCGCGTAGGGCGGCCGCCCGGTGAGCCCACCACCGTGGACGAGCTGCTGCGGCACATGGACACGTACGGCATCGAGGCGGCGCTGGTGGCCGACTTCCTTGCCCGCGAGATCAACCCGGTGGACGGCAATGAGCGGCTCGTACGGGCTCTGGCGGGGCAGGAGCGACTGCAGCCGGTCTGGGCCGTGCTGCCCGCCGTCTCGCGGGAGCTGCCGCCCACCGAGGAGCTGCTGCAGCGCATGCAGGAGCACGGCGTGCGCGCCGCGTGGCTCTTCCCCGACCACCACTACCTGACCCTCGAGCCGTGGCACGTGGACGAGCTGGTGGGGGCGCTGGCCGCGGCGCACATCCCGCTCTTCATCACCTACGGCGGCTGGATAGACTGCTCGTGGGACAAGACCGATTGGCCGGCGGTGGTGGCGCTCTGCGAGCGCTTCCCGGAGCTGCCGGTCATCGTGAACGAGCCGCGTATCCGCCGCCATCACCGCCGACTGCTGGCCGCGCTCGCCCACTGCCCGCGGCTGCACCTCGAGCTGTCGGGGCTGTGGCTCTCGAGGATCGTCGAGACGGTGGTGGACCTCGTCGGGCCGGGGAGGCTGCTCTTTGGTACCTTCTACCCGGTGCGTGACCCGGCCGAGAGCATTGCCACGCTGACGTACGCTGCGGTGAGCGATGAGGCGAAGCGCGCCATCGCCGGCGGGAACCTGCGCCGGCTGCTGGAGGGTGTCTCGTCGGTGGGGCAGGTCGCCAGACCTGCCAGCCAGGGCAGTGGGACGGGCAGCCTGCCCGTCAGTGCGACCGCGACCACCCCACCGACCGGCTGGCAGCCGGTCCCACTGCCGCTCGCCGCGGGTCTGGCGACCCGCGCCACCTGCTGCGATGAGTTGGCGGAGTCTGCCTTGCGGGGTGAGCCGCTGCGCGACGAGGTCGTGGTGGATGTGCACGGCCACCTCGGTCGCTTCTGCGACTACGCAGTGCAGGGGCCGGACCCGGAGGACATCCTGCGCGAGTACGATGAGACCGGGGTGGATGTCGGCATCATCTTCCCGATCGCCGGGGTGCTGGGGGAGTCCGAGTACGGCAATGACCTCGTGATCGAGGCCGTGCGGCGCCACCCCGAACGCCTCCTGGGGCTGGGGATCGTGAACCCGAACCACGGCGAGGCGTGGATGCGGGCGGAGATGCGCCGGTTCTACGAGGCCGGCCTCAAGGGCATCAAGGTGATCACGCACTACCAGAACTACCCCGAGAACGGGCCGCTAGTGGAGCTGGCTGCCGCCTTCGCCCATGAGCACCACCTCGTCGCCCTCAACCACCACTGGGACGCCGCGCAACTCGACCAGTGGGCGGCGCAGTACCCCGACGCGGCGTTCATCTGCGGCCATCTGAGCCTCGATGCCGCTCCTACCGCCCGGCGGCGAGACAACGTGCTCATCTGCACCTGCCTCCCCATCAGCTTCGGCCACATGGCCCATGCCGTGGAGGTCGCAGGCGCTGACAAGCTCGCCTTCGGCTCAGACGTGACTGACCTCCCCATCGCAACGGGCCTCGGACCGATCCTCATGGCGCCGATCAGCATCGAGGACAAGCGCCGCATCCTGGGTCTGAACGCCCTGGCGCTGCTGAAGCGCTGCGACGTTGGGGGCCTGCGGCTGCCGGCGGTCTGACCGGAGCCACCCCGCGACCACCACGTCGCGCCCGGTGGGCGCTCCGACGAACGGCCCGGACTCCCGCGTCGGAGCGGCCATCGGCCGCGACGCGGTGGCCTGCGCTGGGTTCGGTCGGAGTCGCCGCCGATGGCGCCTCCCACGAACGGCCCACCGCCCGACCACCACGTCGCGCCCGGTGGGCGCTCCGACGAACGGCTTGGCTCGGCTGCGCGCAACGCAGGTTTGGGGGGGCAGACGGGCATGGTATGATAGCGCCTGATGCCGTCACGTGTCCGCATCAGGAGGCGTTCCTTCATGCCGTACCCGTGCCACCTCGCCGTCATGGCCCTGACCGCTCTGCTCGCCCCCAGCCCGGCCGTCGCCCAGCGCGGCTCCGAGGGGATTGTGTACATCCCCGGCAAGCCGCTCACCATGACCATCCCGGACCCCGATGCCGTGAAGTGGGAGGGGCGGCAGGATCGCCCCGGCTACCGCTACCGCGGCATGCTGCCGCTGCACCAGCGCTTCTACGACTACATCCAGGCCAAGCGCGGCCGGGGCGAGGCGCTCTCCTACGCCGAGCGCTGGCTGATCGCCCGGCTGCAGGCCTACCGTCGCTGGCCGGAGGCCCCGGTGCCGGACCAGTTCTGGCGGGACTACATGAAGTACCTGCGGAACCTGGACCGCAGCGAGTTGAACCTGGGAGAGCAGGTCATGTTGGGGGAGCTGGTCGCGCGAGGCTACCTGCCCGCCGACCCGCCCGAGGACGACCCGTTGGTCGCGCGCTTCGCCTTCTACCTGCAGACGGCCGACTTCGGCCCCAAGAACTGGTTCGAGCGCAGGTTCGGCCGGGTGAACACGTGGCTCGACCACGCCATCGCCCAGACCGGCAGCGACATGCGCACGGGGGGCCCGGGGGCCGGCGTGTACCCCGGGGAGCCGTTCAACGGGATGCAGATCCGCTACAGCGTCACGGGGGCCACCCTCGGCCCGCCCGAGGACAAGCAGGACTTCACTACCACCCGGTCCCACAAGGGCGTCCTGGCGGCCGGCACGCTAACGGTCTCCGGTTCCGGCTCCCAGGAGTCGGGCTTCGGCGCCGACCTCACCGTCCGGGTGTGGGCAGGGGAGAAAGAAGACAAGTTCGAGGCCCACATCACCACGCCCGGCAAGCAGGCGTTCAGCGTCTCGGTGCCCGTACCCAAGGGGACCGAGTCCGGTGGGTTCTCCATCTTCATGTCCGGCAGCTACTCGATGGGCGGGGGATACCGCGGTCTGGAGGTCGCCGGAACGCTGGAACGCTCCGCCGACGAACGCGCCGCTGACGCCGCGGCTGCCGAGGCGGACTGGAAGCGCAAGGTCGAGGAGACACTGCAGGCCCTCGGCTACGAGGACACGCCTGAGGGCAAGGCGCTCGGGGAGCTGCGCGAGGCCCTGCACGGCGATGACGCCACCTGGAAAGCGTACGTGGACCGGCAGCAGAAGCTCCTGGGGTACGACGACACGCCTGAGGCGAAGGAGTACTACGCGCTGCGCGATGCCGTCACGGCCGGCGGGGAGGCGTGGGACAAGTACGAGCAGGAGCACGGGGGCATTCCCGGTGGCGAGCAGCCCGCCGGGGACGGCCAGGGCCCTGCGGCGGATAGCGGCAAGGACGGCTCCACCGCACCCAGTGGCGGTGGTGGCGGCTCCGCGGGACCGGACGTGGGTGGGCTGACCGTCGGCACCGGCTCAGCGGACGGCCAGGTCCAGGGGGCGACTGACCACTTCGGCAAGACGGCCAAGGTCGAGACCGCGATCGGCTACAGCGAGATGCCCGCCGACACGCCCTGCGAAGCCGTCTGGGTGCGGGACGGGGAAGAGGTCGGGCGGTCCCAGCGCACGCTGGTGGGCTCCGGATGGGTCTCGTTCGATCTGCACACCAAGGACGGGACCGCCCTGCCCCCGGGCCGCTACACGGTCACGATCACTGCCGGCGGCAAGGTGCTCGGGCGCAAGTCGTTCACCGTCGGCGAGTAGGGCGACGCGGCGGCCTCCGCCCCGGTCGCGTTCCTGACTCGCCGCTAGCTCCCCCGGAACACGTTGACATCCCCGACCGCGTTCGGTACTATTGCAGGTAGTACTTTCGCCGGCTCATGCAGTGCCAGGCGCCCGCGTCGCCCGGAACCCCAGGCGCTTGTGCGGCCACTAACGGTGGTAGGAGGTGTCGCCATGTCTTCCCGCTTGCGCTCCGTCCCGGCCGCTCTGTGCGCCGCGCTCCTGGTGGCCGGCCGCCTGGTTGCCCAGCCAGCAACCCCTCCAGACCTCCAGGCACTGATCGCGAACCTGGAGGCCCCCAAGACCGGCGCCTTCACCTTCAACGTCCGGTTCGGTGACGCCCTCCTGGAGGACGTGGCGACGGCCGAGGAGGCCCGGCTGGAGATCGCCACCATTGAGCCGCGCACGGCCAACGGCACCGCCGGCGCCGCGGACTGGGCCCGGCTGGCCTGGCTCTATCGGACCGTGGGCGACACCGCTCGCGCGGACCAGGTGCAGCAGCAGGCGGAGGCGGGCTACCGCGCGCTCCTAGCCGCGCGCCCGGACGACGCCGAGGCCCTGGTCGGGCTGGGGCGGCTGCTAGCCGGGGAGACCGCGGGGGCGGCGGAGGCCGAAGAGCTTCTGCGGCGCGCGCTGGCGGCGGATCCCGACCTCTGGGCTGCCTATGCGCCGCTGGCCACGGCTCTGTACGCGCAAGCCTCGGCGTTCGTGCGGGCTCTCGAACGTGCCGTGAGTGCCCTGCCCGCCGACCAGCGCGAGGGGCTGGGCACGTGGTCGGTGACGGCCCCGGCCGATAGCCCGAACGCCTACCGGGAGGCAGCCGAGCGGCTCGCGGCCAAGGTGGGCGTGGAGATCCAGCCGACGGCGGACGACACGGCGGAGGCCGCGGCCGCCGCCGAACGGGCGACGGCCTTCGTTGATGACGCACGCAACCGCCTGCGAGAGCGCCTCGCTCTGGAGCCGACCGCGGCGCTGTTCGAGGGCTACGTCGCGTTCGAGACGGCGGTGCTCACCGGCCGGCTCCGCTCGGCGCTGTGGAGTGACAACCAGCCGGGGCTCGGCGAGCTCGGCTTCGATGAGGCGATGCGCCAGATAGTACCTGGCGGGTTCGTGACCCCGGCGATCGTGGCGGCCGGGGAGGCAGCGTGCCGCGAGGATCCGCAGAACCTGCGGCGGCGCGGCCTGGTCGGGTCGCTCGAGGCGATGGAGCTGCTCATAGCCTTCATGCGGCCGGGCCCGGATGGGGAGCCCGGCCTGGTGGCTCCCACCGCGGAGCAGGCGCGACCAGCGATCGAGAACCTGACGGCTGCCATGGCCCTGCCTCCTGAGAAGCGGGAGGGGGTGCTGGGGACCCTGGCCTCGCTCTACATGATCATGGACGACCGCGAGGCCTGCCGGCGCCTGGGGGAGGAGGCGATGGCGAGGGGCGAGTGGGACGCCGCGGCCGCATCGGGCTACGGCGTGGCGCTTCTGGGCTTGCGCCTGCAAGACCTCATGGCCGGGAACGCCGAACCACCCGCCGAGAAGCTGCCGCCGGTGGAGGCCGGCCTCACCAAGTGGCTGGAGGCCACGCAGCCGCAGGAGGCGGCCGCGTACGGCACCCTCGCCGCCCTGCGGGGACGGCTAGGCGATACCGAGGGGCAGATCGCGGCGCTGCTGCGCGCCCGCGAGATCGAGCCGCAGTCGCCCCTCTACGCCTGCGCTCTTGGTGTCCTGTACGTCAAGGGGGGACGGTACGAGGAGGCGGCCGACGTGCTGCAAGCGGCCACGGAGATGACCAGCAACGACCCGACGGTGACGGCCATGGTCCACGCCGCCTACGGCGTCGCGCTGCTGGGGCTCGGGCGGGAGGACGAGGCCACGACGGAGCTGAACTGGAAGCCCTGAGGCGGGGGGGGTCGCCGCCAATGGCGCCTCCCACGGCGGAGGTCGCGGCCCCCTCACCCGCCGCGCCTGTCGGGCGGGACGCCCAACTTATGCGGGCGCGGTGGCCTCTCCCTCGCGGGCGGGGAGAGGCGGAAGGCGGACCGCGGGTCTGGCGACCCGCGCCACCGAGGGGGGCCGGAGGTCGCCGCCAATGGCGCCTCCTACGGCCCCCTCACCCGCGCGTGTCGGGCGAGACGCCCAACCTACGCGAGTGAGGCGACCTCTCCCCCGCAGGCGCGGGAGAGGCGGAAGGCGGACCGCGGGTCTGGCGACCCGCGCCACCGAGGGGGGCCGGAGGTCGCCGCCGGTGGCGCCTCCCACGGCGGAGGTCGCGGCTCTTCGGCTTCGCTCAGGACAAGCCAATGGCCGCTCCTGCGACCGCCTCACCGGCCGCGCGTGTCGGGCGAGACGCCCAACCTACGCGGGTGAGGCGACCTCCCCCCCGCAGGCGGGGGAGAGGCGGAAGGCGGACCGCGGGTCTGGCGACCCGCGCCACCGAGGGGGGCCGGAGGTCGCCGCCAATGGCGCCTCCCACGGCGGAGGTCGCGGCCCTTCGGCTTCGCTCAGGACAAGCCGATGGCTGCTCCGACGGGAGGGGCCGCGACACCAGAGGGGCCTTGGCCGGCGATGATGCGACCCCTTGTCTGCATCGGGTGGGACGGAGCCACGTGGGACGTGCTGGGGCCCCTGCTGCAGCAGGGCCACCTGCCCTTCCTGGCCGCCGCCCTGGACGGCGGCGTGCGTGGTGACCTGCGCAGCACCATCCCACCCATAACCGCCCCTGCCGTGCCCACCATGTTCACCGGCCTCAACCCCGGCAAGACGGGCCTCTTCACGCTGCTGCACCGCGACGGTAGTCCCGTGTCGCTAGGCGAGGCGGGCTGCGAGGCGGTGTGGGATGTGCTGAGCCGGGCCGGGCGCCGATCGCTCGTAGGGGCAGTGCCCTTCACGGCCCCGCCCCACCCCATCCTAGGTATCATGCTCAGCCGCGTCGGCACCGGGAAGGGCTGGGCGGGTCGCGATCACCGCACGGCCGACTTCACCTCCTACCCAGCCGAGCTCACCGAACACCCGTCCGTGCAGCGGCTCGCCGGGCTGGAGGCGGAACGCGCCGCCGCCATGCGGCGACGGAGACCCGACCAGGCGCACCTCGCGACCATCCGCCTCGCTGCCCACCGGGAGCTGTGGGCGTTCTACGGCGACGTACTGCCCCGCGAGGAGCCTGATGTCGCCATCCTGTGGGACTACACCAGCGACGAGGTGCAGCACTGGGAGTGGGGTTGCGACGAGCGGCTGGCGGAGCACTTCGCCGCGATGGATCGTAGTCTGCAGGCGCTGGCTGAGGCCCACCCCGAGGCCAGCTTCGTGCTGGTCTCCGACCACGGCTGCGCGACGGGCCCGACCCGCAGCTTCTACCCCAACTCCTGGCTGCGCAGCCAGGGACTGGCGCGGCCGTGGCGACGCGTCCCGCCGGTGAGCGGGTGCGCGCCGCTGCGGAGGATCATGCGGAGCCTCGTGAGGCCGCAGACGCTGAGCCGGTGGAAGCGGGCGTGGGTGCGCCGGGTGAGGGGCGGCGAGGGCTCGGGTGCGGAAGGCAACGGAGGGGTTCCGCCGGAGGCCGGCTGGCTGCCCTGGGTCAGCCGACGCGATAGCCGCGCCTACCACGCCGATGTGTACTGGGGCATCCACATCAACCATGGCCTGGTGCCGCCGGAGGAGGCGGCCGATCTGGCGGGCCGCATCGCCGCGGGCCTGCGCACGATCCGCGACCCCGAGGGACGGGAGGTTGTGCTGGAGGCTTGGCCCCGGGAGGCGGTCTACTGCGGCCCGCATGTGGAGCAGCTCCCGGACGTGGTGTTCCTGACGCTGCCGGAGTACTGCCCCCACCCGTACGCGGGCGGGGGGCTGTTTGGAGGGTACCCGGCGGGCGAGGCCGGACGGACGGGAGCGCACTACTCGGCGCGCGAGGGCATCCTGGCCGCCTGGGGGCCAGGCATCGGCCGGGGGCAGGTGGCCGGCGACGTGCAGGACATCGCGCCGACGCTGCTGTGGTTGGCGGGGGTGCCCCTCCCCGACGACCTCGACGGCCGGCCGCTCGTGGGTCTGGCGAGCGAGGCAACGCGGAGGCACCTGGGTGAGCCTACGCGGCAGCCGGCGCAGCGCCGCGAGCCGTCGGCGCCACCAGTCTACGCCCCGGAGGAACTCGCCGCCATCGAGCAGCGTCTACGCAGTCTGGGCTATGTGGACTGAGGCCGCTGCTCGGGGTGTCCCAGGCGCAGGAGGCTCGCGACGCGTGCGCAGGAGCGCTCCTGCGGGCTGGTGTGCCGGGCCGAAACCCGCGCCCCGGAGTCCTGTCCAAGGAAGGGCCGACGCGCGTTTAGCGCCGGCCAAGCACAGGGAGGTTCCCTATGAGCCCATCGTACCGTCTGGCGGCTGGCCTCATCGTTGCGGCCCTTGCGTGCAGCGCCCTGCTGGTCACGGTGACCGGCTGCGATGAGTCGGGCAGCAATGTGGCCGCGGACCTGACCCGCGCCACCAACAACCTCGTCGTCCTCCTAAACAACCACAACTCGACGGCGGCCAACGTGGCCCTCTACCTGGTGAGCACCTACAGCTACAACGGCCTGACCGCTGAGGAGCAGGCCGAGGCCCTCAAGGCCGACTGGCCCGGCCACGTGGACATGATGGGCCGCACCGACCTGGGGAACTCGGTGGTGCGGGTTGACCTGGCGTTCGCGCAGCCCGCCGTCGCCGGTCAGTCGGCTGCGATGACGGGCACCGGCATCCTGTACCTCGGCTTCCAGACCGCCGCCGACCAGGCCCGCTTCACCTCAGTTCGCTGGGTCAGCCTCCAGGGGTCGTCCACGATCGCTAACGCGCCTACGGTCACGGACCTCAAGGTGAACGGGACGACCGTCAACGCCCTGACCGGCGCCGCCCTCGGGCCCGTAGCCCCGGGCTCGGCGGTCACCATCACCGGGCAGACCGATGCCGACACGGTCAGCGCCAGTGTGGATGGCGCCACGGATACGTCCACCGATAACCCGTTCACCATCGTGGTGAACGCCCCGGCCACGGCCGGCACCTACGTGGTGGACGTGCAGGCACGGAAGATGGCCGGCACCCCCGCCATCACGACCGGGCTGCGGCGGATCGCGGCGGAGATCATCGTGCAGTAGGGATGGCCGACGCGGGGGGGCCGAAGGGCTCCTGCCTCCCCGCGTCGGGCGAGACGCCCAACCTACGCGAGCCCGAAGGGACCGCGCCCTACGACACGGAGGGGCGACGGCGTTGGGTCGCCCCTGCAACGGCGGGCGGAGCCCGACACGACTGTCGGGCCTACGACGGAGGGGCGCGGGACGGAGACCTGTCCGTGCCGCTAGATCGCGGCAGGGACAGGTTGGGACAACCTGCCCTACCGACGGCGGGGACGGGCGCGGTGAACCGCGCCCCTACGACGGGAGGGGCGCGGGACGGAGACCGCGCCCTACAGCCGGACCACAGCAGGGACTGGTTGAGACAACCTGTC
>Ga0315282_10007498_pt1 | contig 17882 bp, 9 predicted proteins | sample YL17G07_20_MG_FD_203693 | JGI IMG/M metagenome (GOLD analysis project Ga0315282, IMG submission 203693) | Sediment microbial communities from Yellowstone Lake, YNP, Wyoming, USA - YL17G07_20 | ecosystem: Environmental > Aquatic > Freshwater > Lake > Sediment | place: USA: Wyoming | collected... | reverse complement strand
CAAGGAGGTCAGCCATCGCTCGTTCGGATTTCGCGATCCGAAAAATTTCATTGTGGCCATCTATCACACCTGCGCGCAGCTTCCGCTGCCCGCAGAAACGTGATTACACTTTTGGGATACGAGCCTTTTTTTGTAGCTGACAGCTTTCAGCCACCTGCCACTTCCCAACTGCAACCGGGAACCTGCCACCTGCTGCTGATTCTTTCACTTTTCTTCCACAGCATTTCCTCAGGCCTTGAATGGGAAGATTTTTGCCCCAGCGCGCTAAAATCGCCGCAATATTCGCGTTTCCCTGTTACACGTTCGAGTGCTTTTGTTTTATCGCATTGTGCCCCGTGATGCAGCAGGGGAGTGAAAGCCGCACGTGTCGGCGCTTTCGGAGGGTGTGGAAATTTCGCCGGCGGTGTCACGGGATGCGTGCCCGCAGCCCTGAAAAATGCCTCGGCGGTCGAGCCATGACTATTTTTTTGTTCGTTGAAAACAAACCAAATAGAGTTCTTGACGCACTAACTTCACCAGAGTACAAACGTAGCCGGGTTCCGAGAGATCTGGAAGGCGAATCAAGCATTTCGCCGAAGGTTGCGGATCCCGGATAGCCGGTTTCAGCCGCAAGGCTGAAGCCGGAAGGACCTGAAAGGAACCTGCTGAGGACCGGCCCGCATGTAAATGAGGGTCGGCAGGAAGCCAGGGGGAATTTCAGCCGGCCGGTTGGAGCGCCCGTAAGGGTGACCCAGCCGGAAAAACCCAGGGGGGAGCCGGACAGGCGGCGGCGATTGCCGAAAGGCAGCGCCGACGAAGTTCCGGGCAGGAAGCGCAGGCTGGTTCGGGACGCAAGTTCTGGATCGGAACTGCGGGGACGGCCCGGACACCGAACCCCGCCGAAAGGCGAGGGGCAGGGATGGCCGGTGAAATCGCTGGGGGCCTGAATGCCGATCGAAAGACCGGCAGGAGGGTCGGACGGAAGGACCCGTGGCCGCCAATCCGGGGGGCTGGAAAGGCTCGTCGGAGCGGATCGGCGGGAGATGATCCGGTGGCAACCCGTCAGGGCCGCAAGGTTCTGGTGGCGCGCTGCCGGGGATACTGCGGACGGCAACCCTGGTTCTGATGCTCATTTCGGTCCTTGTGGCCGGGTGAGTCGAGCGTCGACGGCGATTGGGAGCGGGGAAGAACGGACGCGGAACTTCAGGCGCCTATCCCGGGAGAACCGGGGTTGGAATTCCGGGAGGTCGAGGACCGAGGCGGAAGAGGAGGTTCGCACGAGAGGTCACTCGGAGCCCTTTCTTTTCAGCCTTCAGCCGCCTGCGACCGCCCACCTGGAACCTGCCACCTGCCACCTATCCGAACCGGGCGGCGATGCGCTGCCAGAAGCCGGGCGGCGCGTGCTCAATCTGCGGTTCCCCATCGAACAAGCGGTTTTCGACTGCGTAGGCCGGGTTTTCCTTGAAGATGCGGTCGGCGAGCAATGGGCCGTATTCTCTGGCGACCAGTTCGTACGCCTTCTTCAACAGCGGCGGGCGCGTAGTGGCGTTGTGAGCGTCGGTCGCGACGAAATGCACCAGTTGACGTTCCAGCAGCCAGCGGCAGAACCGGGCCGCGCGGCGGCCGAAATCCCCCAGCAGCGATCCGGCTGTGATCTGCACCAGGGAGCCGGCCTGGACCCAGTCGATGATCTGCGCGCGTGAACCTTGCAGCCAAGCATTTCGCTCCGGGTGAGTGATCACCGGGACCATGCCGCGCGAGCGAAACTGGAAAAACACCTGGGCGATATTGGGTGGAATCGATAGTTCGGCGAATTCTACCAGCAGGTAGCTGCCGTGGTTGACCGTGTGGCGGCGCGGTTCATTCAGCGCGCTCTGAACATTCTCGTAGGAGAGGTGAAAATCGCAGCCCGGGTACAGCCGCGGTGTCCCGCCGGTCTTCTGCTGAACTTCATCAATGGCCCGCTCGACCAGCTCCGGATCGAAGGCGTACTGATCGTTGGCGTGCATGGCGCAGACGATGGCTTCGATGCCGTCGTCGGCCGCCACCCGGCACATCTCGAGCGAAGTCTCCAGGTCGTTGGCGCCGTCGTCCAGGCCCGGCAGGATGTGGCAATGAATGTCGACCATCCGTTGTAACTATAGCTTTAGAACCGCCCAGCGTCCAACGGTCCCCGCGACCAGGCCGTTGCCAGGGCGGGCCTGGCGCCGGCGCCTCTGTCTTTGCGGATCCCCAGGTTCGTCGCCGTTCCGCTACGGCCGCTTCACTGCTTCAATGCCGGCGCGGGCACGGGCATTCTGTGGTTCCCGTGCCAGCGCCCGGATGAACCAGCGCCGCGCTCCCTGACGATCGCCGCGGGCCAGCCACACTTCGCCGATGCGGGCCTGCACCTCGGGATTATCGGGGCTGAGGCGTTCGGCCTCGGCCAGCTCGGCCAGCGCCGGGTCCCACTGCCCGCGCATGGCATAGGCCAGGCCCAGGTTGGCGCGCGCCTGCCAGAACCCCGGCTGCCGGGCCAGCGCGGCCCGCAACTCCTCCACGGCCTGTTCCACCTGGTTTTCGACCAGCAGGGTGTAGCCGAGATTGTTGCGGGCCAGCGCCAGGTCGGGATCGAGGCGCAGAGCCTGGCGGTAGGCGGCGATGGCCTCGCCGTTGCGCTGCTGGGCGCGGCGCGCGATGCCCAGGTTGTTCCAGGCGCGGGCGGCGAAGTCCCGGCGGTTTTCCGCGGTCCAGATCTCGGCCGCGCGCCCGTAGTGATGCGCGGCGCGCTCGGCATCGCCGAGCTCGAGCCAGGCCCGGCCAAGGTCATTGTGCGTCTCGGGGTAGCCGGGGCGCAGCCGCAGCGCCTCATTCAGCACGGTGACAGCCTCGGCCGGCCGCTGGCGCCGCAGCAGCGCTTCGCCAAGATACAGCGAGGGATGAAACGGATCGGGCGCGTCCTTCAGCCCCTCGCGGAACAGGCCGATTTCATCGCCCCATTCGGGAATGCGGGCGGCGCTGCGGCCGGTGTAACCGAGCAGGACGACAGCCGCAACCACCGCCGCCGTGACGGCCCCGAACCGCTTCCCTGCCGTGACAAGCGCGGCCGCGGCCAGCCAGCAGAAGCCGGCCAGCGCCAGGTAAATGCCTCGTTCGATCATCAGAAGAACGTTTGCCAGGTAAGGCAACTGGAACATGGGGGCCAGCGGCAGCAAGTAGAGCAACAGGGCGAGGGAATGCGGGCTGCGCCGCCGGCACAACCACACAGCCAGCCCGGCGACGAGACCGGCGCTGAGCCAACCCAGGATCACCGCCCCTTCCAAGGGGCCGTGGTTCGGCCAGTAATAGCGGAGGCTGCTGAGGCGGGCGGGCCAGACCGCCAGCGCCGCGTAGCGGTAGAACAGCGCCACCGCGGTGTACAGGTGGTCGGCGAAGGCCAACGGGGCGCGCCGCTGGACCGGCAACAACCCACCCACAGCCCAAGTCCGCGCCGCCAGATACGCAAGTGTAACCACGGCCAGCACGGCATACTCGGCGCGCCGCTCTTTGAGCTGGGCCGCCGGCGGGCGCCGCCGCACCACCGCTTCATACACCACGATCACCAGGGGCAGCAGCAGCCCGATCTCCTTCGACAGGTCGGCCAGCAGCAGCGCCGCTCCCATGGCCGCCAGCCACGCCACCCGCGGGCCGCCCGTCGCTTCGGTGCAACGGAAATAGAAGAGCAGCGCCAGCAACACGAAAAACGAAGCCAGCAGATCGGGCGAACAGGCAATCCAGGCGACCACCTCGGTGTTGGCCGGGTGCACGGCGAACAGCAACCCCGCCAGCAGGCCCGCCGGCCGGCTCTCGGACATGCGCCGCACCACCGCCATCACCAGGAGGCTGATCCCGGCGTGCAGCAACAGGCAGAAAAGGTGGAACCAGAGCGGGGCAGGGCCGAACAGCCGGTAGATGCAGTAATTGAACAAATGCATCATCGGCCGGTAGTAGTTGCTGACCCCGAAGGGGCCCAGGAACGAAGCGACGTGGCCGGAGAAAATTTTCCAAACGGCGTGCGGGTCGGACAGTTGGGGATTCTCGACGATGATGGCCCAGTCGTCCAGGACGAAGGGGTTGGCCAGCACACCCAGGTGCGGAACCAGCGCCAGGAAGGCAACCGCCACCCAGGGCCATGGCGAGCCGGGCGAGAACAAGGCGACGCGCGCCCGCTCCATCACTGCTGATTCGCCGCGCACCGGCATCGCAACCCCATTGTACGATGCCGGCGCGCCTTGGCCAGTGAGAGAACGCACCACAGAGCCGCAGAGCGGATATCGCCGCAGCCAAGCACGATCCGCGGAGGCACAAGCCTGCCCCGGCGTGCCGGGGAATCAGTGATTCCCACAGCGGCTGGAATTGGGCGAGCGCGGCGAAGCGCGGTTCCGACGTGATCCTACACGAGTCCCCCCACAGCCGTGTCGGTCGGCGGCGCGCCTGTCGCAACCAGATCAGAACGACAGCCGGAACGCGAACTGCATGCTGCGCGGGAAATTCTGCTGCGCGATCGTAACTCGGCCGAAGCTGTTCGACGTCAGGCCGGTGTCCGGGCCCTGGTAGATCGGCGTGTTGAAGGCATTGAACGCTTCGGCGCGGAACTGGAAGTTCAGCCGTTCTCTGATCTTGAAGTTCTTGAACATCGACATGTTCACCTGGGTGGCCCACATGTTGCGGATGTTCGGGAACCGGTCGTCGTAACTCCTCAGGGCATAATTCGGCAATTGCACCCACACCACCGGCTCGTCCGCGGACGCGCAGTTCGAGCGCTGGCCGTTGGTGAGCAGGGTGCAGGTGTTGAACCAGCGGTTGTAGGTTTGCTGGCCGGATGGCAATTGGGGATCTCTCAGGTTGTAGGCGTCGGGACGGGTGGTGGGCGTGCCCGTCATGTACTCCAGCGCGGTGTTGTACTGCCACCCGCCGAAAGCGTGCTGGACCACGCCATGCGCGCCGGCCAACCACCGTTTTCCGTTGCCGAACGGCAGGTCGTACTGCAGCGTGAGGGCGACGTGATGGGTGCGGTCGTAGTCCGACAGGGTGCGGTACGGAACCGTGTATTGCGCCTCGCGGAAACCGCGGGTCACGATGATCTTACCGAAGGTATACGAGACGTTGGCGATCAGGCCGTGGCTGAAGCGCTTGTTGGCGCGCACCTCGAGCAGGTCGCCGCTCTGCTCGCCGATGGCCAGGCTGGCCTTGGTCACGCCCGTGAACTGCGGGTAGGGCTTCAGCGACTGGTCGTGGGCGATCGTGGCGTTGTACAGGGTGGTCCCCAGCAGCTCCGAGGCGCCGGCAAAGGCGTTCGGCACCGAAGAGGTGCAGTAGCTGGTATTGGCGAAGCACTGCAGCCGATCCGCCAGCGAGATGGCGTTGATGTCCTTGCTGATGGTCAGGTGGCGGGTGCGGCTGCCGATGTAGGAAGCCTCCAGCACGGTCTTCCACCGCGGCAGCTCGTACTCGAAACCGAAACTCCACTGGTGGACGTATGGAACGGTATAGTCCGGGGCGTCGTAGGTCACGCCCTGCCCTACGTACGTCTTGAGGCCCAGCGAGTTGCCGTAGGGCTGCAGGACACCGTTCGGGAAAGGATTGGCCCACGTGGAGTTGCCGGGAAGGTTCGGGATGTACAGATTGACCCCGCCGCCGCTGGTCGATACGTACGGAGTGTTTCTGGAGTAGCCGTTCTGGCGCACCGTAACCAGGCCGCCGGTGCCGCCCAGGGGCAGGTAGCTCATGCCGTAGGAGGCGCGCATCACCAGCCGCGGCGTGATCTGCCAGGCCGCACCAAGGCGCGGCTGGAAACCGGTTTTGCCGGCGCTCCAACTGGTGCGGTGGCCGGGACCCGCGAACAGCAATCCGCCGGCCGCCGAGGCGCCGCCCAGCGTGTACTTGGTGGCGGAATCCCAACCGGTCAGCATGCGGCCCCAGCGCTCGGTGATGGGGGTCTGGAGGTCCCAGCGCAGGCCCAGGTTCAGGCTGAGTTTCGGAGTCAGCTTGAGGTCGTCCTGAACGTAAAGACTGTAGGTCCGAAAGACGGCGGCGCTGGAGGCGTTGACGTCGGTTCCGCCGCTGGCCACGTCACCCAACAGGAACGAGGCCATGCTGTTGCCCGAGGTGCTGTCGGAGCTCTGCGGGTTCCTTTGCGTGAAACCAGCGTTGAATGTGAAATCGCCGTAAGTCCAGCCGGAGGTGTACCGGTTGGGGCGGGTTTCCACGATCTGCGTGCCGGCCTTGAAGAAGTTCCGGCCCACCGTCTTGGAGACCGAGCCGCTCAGGGTGTAGGCCTGATCCGGCCAGAAAATGCGGTTGGCGGTGTACCCGCCGGTGGCCATGGTCAGGTAGCCCGAGAAGGACAGATGCGGGAAGTGGACGACGGAGGAAGAGCCGATAGGATTCTTCCACCCCAGCGAAGACCCGTCGAATTTGTCGGCCATTTCCTGGGCGCTGTAGTTGATGTAGCGCTGCCAGGCGGCGCGGACGTTCACCACGGTGGTGGCATTGACGGTCCAGACGTGGTCCAGTGTGGAACCGTAGTTGATGCGCCGCAGCGGGTCGTTGCCGGACTTGGCCGGGCTGTCCTGAATGCCGTTCGAGGCGCGGTACTCAAAGCCCCAATTCTGGCTGACGCTGCCCGAGGTGCGGTGGTTCTGGCTCCATACGTAATCGAACTTGGAATACCAGGCGTTGTACCCGTACTTGCCGATATTGGGCGAGGAAATCCAGTTGTTGACGTGCGTGTAAGCGTTGCCGGCGGTGTTGGCATGGGGGAAGAAGCTCATGAGGTTTTTGGAAATCGTGCTCTGCATCGCCGCCGGAATCTTGTTATCGGGGAACGCCGTGCGGGCGAAGCCGGAGCCCGATGCCACGGTGGACACGGGATCGTAAATGACAATCAACTGGCCGGAAGCGTTGCGCGTATCCGAGAAGTCGCCCACGCGCTCCAGCTCGCTCGGCACCGTCTGGGTGACCGGGAAGGGGACGCGTTCCCGGAAGCCCTCATACCAACTGGAGAAGAACATCTTGTTTTTGCGGATGGGGCCGCTCACCAGTCCCGAAAAGTCGTTCCACTGGTGTTGCTTGGCCTTGATTGGCGATTGATTCGTTTGGGTGGAAACGGCGTCGAAGATGTTGTTGCGGACGTACTCGGAAACCGTGCCGTGGAATTCGTTGGCGCCGCCCTTCATGGTCATGTTGAGCACACCACCCCCGGACAGGCCCAGAGAGGCGTCGGTAGAGGGCGTCGACAACTTGAATTCCTGGATGCCGTCCACCAGGGGAGCGAACTTCCATTCGCCGGTGCCGGCGTTGATGGAAGCGCCGTCGAGATTGAACTGGTTGCTGCTGGTGGCGCCGCCGTGCATGGTCACGCTGCCGTTGGTGTCCCAGGCGCGGGTGCCGGAGAAGCCGCTGGCGCCGAATTGTTGTTGGGTGAAGATCGCCCCCGACGACAACTGCACCAGCATGAAGATCTGCCGGCCATTCAGGGGCAGCTCGCTGACGGCCTTGTTGTCCATCAACTGGCTCATGACCGAACGGTCGGTATCGACGGCGGCCAGGTCGGCGGTTACGGTTACGCTCTCGGCTTGGGCGCCAATTTGAAGAGCGATGTTGATGGTGGCCCGGCCGCCCACATCCAGAGTCAGGCCGGCGCGGGTGAACTTCTTGAACCCCCCCGCCTCGCAACTAACAGTGTAGGCGCCGGCCGGGACCTGGGCGAGCACGTAGCGGCCATCGGCTCCCGCCGTCGTGGTAACGCTGATATTGGTGGCGGTGTTGGTGGCGGTGATTGTCGCGCCGGCGACAGCGCCGCCCGATGGATCGGTCACCTGGCCCGATATCAACGCGCGGTACTCCTGCGCGCAGGCCAATGCCGAGGCGAGCAACACTAGTACAGGCAGTCGAAATCGCATCTCTCCCTCCCTTGCGCTGAGGTGGTACAAGCCCTCAGACTATGAAAGTTTTGCCGATTGCTGAGCCCCGATGGTTTAGCCCCTGGATTGCTTGTATACGCCTCCTCGTCTCCTGGCGCAAGAGATATTCCACGCGATATTCCAACGTGAGCGGCACAACGCCGCAGCCTGGACTGTGCGATCTTTGCTTGGCGGAGCAGGTTTTAAAAGAGCGTGAACTGATCGGTCTGCTGTTGAGCCGGCCGGGCCGAGAGCCGAGGCTGGAGGCTGCAGGCTGCAAGCTAGTCGCGCTGCGTTTTCATTGTTTCCCCCGGCGTCCTACAGTCTACAGCCTATAGTCTGCAGCCTCTTTCTTGGGACTCGGCGTTTAATGACCCCTGCATAAATTGCTTACCGCGCTCGAGAACGGCGCGGCAAGGCGGGGACTGGACACCCCGCAGGGGTGCCGGGAAATTAGCCGGGGGTAACACCCCCGGACCCTGCGTACCACACAGCCCCAGGCACCCCGGAATGGTGCGAGGAAGCGCGCCCAAAGGGCCTTCCAGGCACCCCTCCAGGGTGCCCAAAATTCTTTCAAGATCGACTTGCCGCGGGGCGTTGCCCCCGGCTAATCTCCTCGCACGCCTTCGGCGTGCGGCCGTTCGGGCCGGATGTTAACCGCCACCGGCAACCAATTTGTGCAGACTTCATTAGGCGCTGGCAGGCGGCAAGATCGACCCATGCAGGCAATGCGGAAGCCCCGGGGTGCCAAAAGCGGTGCTGCGGGCTTGATACGGGTGGGGGCAGAGCATATATTTGACATGTCCGGGAGTCCAAAATGGAAGCCCTGGATAGGAGGTAACGATGCGGTCCCTGAAGATCTCACTTCCTCTGTCAGTCATCTTCTTCGCCGTTGCGGCGCTCGCCCAGGTGGATACGGGCGGGATTGCCGGAATCGTTTCGGACAAGACCGGCGCGGTCATACCAGGCGCGAAAGTCACGATCGTCCGGGAAGAAACCGGCGTCCGGACGGAATTGACCACCAACGCGGCCGGGTTTTATTCGGCGCCCATGCTGCGGGTGGGCCATTACCGCATAACCGCCGTAACGGCCGGGTTCCGCGCGGAAACGCGCACCGGCATCGAGCTTCGCGTGCAAGATCGCCTGGAGATGAACTTTCAACTAGAGGTGGGGGCGACGAGCGCGGAAGTCACCGTGACGGCGACGGCGCCGCTGCTGGAATCGGAGACCTCCTCGCTCGGGCAGGTGATGGAGCAAAGAACCGTCACCGACCTGCCCCTCAACGGCCGCAACTTCATTCAATTGGCGACCCTGACGGCGGGGACGCTGCCCTCGACGCGCACCGCGGAGCGCGACAATTTCATCTCCAACGGGGCGCGCGCCGTGCAGAACAGCTACATCCTCGACGGCGTGGACAACAAGAACCGCATCATGGGCTTCGATAATGGGTCGGCACAGATCGTGCAGCCTATCATCGACGCCATCCAGGAGTTCAAGGTGCAGACCTCGACGTTTTCGGCCGAGTTCGGGCAGGCGGCGGGCGGTGTGGTCAACGTGACGCTGAAGTCCGGAACCAACCAGTTCCACGGAAGCGTGTTCGAGTTCCTGCGCAACTCGAAGATGGATGCCACCCCGTTCTTCTCGCAAACCGGCCCGGACCTGAAGCAGAACCAATTTGGCGCCACCTTCGGCGGCCGCGTCATCAAGGACCGCACGTTCTTTTTCGGAAGCTGGCAGAGCTCGCGCGAGGTCAATGCGGCGCCGCAGATCGCCTCGGTGCCAACGGCCGGCATGCGCCAGGGTATTTTCTCCACGGCGGTTAAAGATCCGGTAACCAAAGCCAACTTCCCGCAAAACACCATTCCGCAAAACCGCTGGGATCCGGTCGCGGCCAAGCTGCTGACGCTTTATCCCCTGCCGAATGCGCCCGGCGAGGTGAACAACTACTTCAACAATCCGGCGGAGCGGGTCAGCTCCGATGCTTACAACTTCCGCGGCGACCATCGCATCAGCAACCGGGATTTCATCTTTGCGCGCTATTCTCGAAGCGCCGGCCACAACGAATTGCCCAACACGCTGCCGGAACCGGCTAACCAGCAAGGATTCGCGGAGCCTTATGGCCGGTCCCTGGCCGTCAGCGAAACGCACACCTTCGCGCCTAACAAGTTCAACGAATTCCGCTTCGGCTACGTCTACACTCACGCCCTAAACGACATCTACGCGCCGCGGATGTATGACGAGTACGGCATTAAAGGCGCGCTCAATGAGCCGCGCATCCATGGCCTTCCACAGTTCAACATCACCGGCCAGAGCAACCTGGGCACGGTCCCGCCGGGCAACAGGCCGATACCCGCCGCCGGCAGCGGCAATTACCCGGCCGAGAAGTCGGGCCGGATTTATCACTTGATCGATAATTTTTCGTGGATCCGGGGGCGGCACACCCTGAAATTCGGCGCCGATCTGGAGCGCGTCACCGAGTTCGTCTATGCCACCAACAGTGCCACACCCACCTTCGCCTTCAATGGGACCTATAGCGGTATCGGGGTAGGTGATTTCCTGCTCGGCGACGTCCAGAACCTCGCCACCTCCCAGCAGCAGCTCGACACCATCGAGCAGAAGGTGATCAACGGCTACGCGCAGGACGACTGGAAGGCAACGCGGAAGCTGACCCTCAACCTGGGAGTACGGTACGAGCTGACCACGCCCTGGGTCGAAGAGTTCGACAGACTTTCGAATTTCGTGCTTGAGCCCGGACCCTGCTATCTACAGCTCGTGATCGCCGCCGATGCGGGGCGCTGCGGCGTGGGGCGCGCCATGATCCGCCCCAACTACCACAACTTCGCGCCGCGTTTCGGCCTGGCTTACCAGGCCAATGCCAAGACCGTGGTCCGCGGCGGATTCGGGATGTTTTATGGGCGGGATGAAAACCTGGGCATCAACAACCGTCTGCCGAATAACGCTCCCTTTATCACCAGCGCGACCTTTACCGGCAACCAAACAGCGCCGGCGTTTTTGTTGAAGGACGGGATTCCGGCGAACTGGCAGTCTCTGGCCAGCGGTGGCACCAATGCGCGCATGTCTCCGTTCCGTTACCCGAGCGCCTACGTCGTGCAGTGGAACCTGAACATCCAGCGCCAGCTTCCCGCCGAGTTTGTGGCCCAGGTGGCCTATACCGGCTCGGAGGCCCATCAAATGCCGATGATCCTGAACCTCAACCAAGCCGTTCCGGGCACCACCGCCGTCGCAACCCGGCGGCCCTACCAGGGTTGGGCGACCATGAACTCGTACGGACCCTACGGTAACTCGAATTACCACGCCTTGTTGGGGAAATTGGAACGCCGTTTCTCGAAGGGCTTCACGGTGCTCTCCTCGTACACTTATGGCCACTCGATCGACAACGGCAAGAGTAACAACGACCAGAACGACCCGGTTCAGCAGAATGTCCGCGATCTGGCCGCCAACCGCGGGCCGTCGAACTATGACGTCCGGCATCGGTTCGTCGTTAATGGCTTGTGGGCGCTGCCGTTCCAGGGTCATGGAGTAACCGCGGCGCTAGTCCGCGGCTGGCAGCTTTCGGGCATCTTCTCGGCCCAGACCGGCCAGCCGTTCACGGTGACATTGAGCACCGATCCGACGGCCACCGGCGCCACCGCGCATCCCGATCGTATACGCGACGGCTCGCTGCCCGCCGACCAGCGTAGCGTTAATCACTGGTTCGACCTGACCGCCTTCGTGGTCCCGAGTTGCCCCTGCTTCGGCAATTCCGGCCGGGGCATTCTGCGGGGGCCCGGCTTCATGGACCTGGACCTGGGCATCATGCGGAACTTCAAACTGCGGGAGAGCATGGGTTTGCAATTCCGCTTTGAATCATTCAACCTGATGAACCACCCGAATTTGGATCTTCCGAACTCCGCGATTGGAAATCCCCTGGCGGGTACGATAAGGGCGGTGGTGAATCCGGAGCGGCAGATGCAGCTTGCGATGAAGCTGTATTTCTAAGCAGTCCACTTTATCAGCGCGCCCATTGGGGAAAGGCGGCGATTGCGTCCAACAGGTTGAACTGCGCGAGTTGTGCTTGGTGGAGCATGTTCTTAAAAAGCGTGAACTGATCGGTCCGCTGTTGAGCCGGGCGGGCCGAGAGCCGAGGCTGCAGGCCGGAGGCTGCAGGCTTCAGGCTGCAGCTAGTCGCGCTGCGTCTTCATTGTTTCCCCCGGCCTCCCACAGTCTACAGCCTATAGTCTACAGCCTCCTTGTAGTGACTCGGCGTTTAGAGCCTGTTCCCAGTCCGCCGCACGCTCACGCCGCCACCATTCCATGTCCAGCATTCCGCTTTCATCCTGACCCGTGAGGTGCGCCGCCGGGCTGGGCTACGCCTGGCACTATTTCTGGCGCTAACAGGCCGACTCCCGACACAAGCGTCTCATTTTCCATGTTGACAGGACGCGCCGTCCGGGTGTATCTCGATAAGCAAGTGGCGTTGTCTGAACGTCTGGGGTTCGGCAATGGCAAGAGTTCGCCTGCCTGTTTATCACCAGCGGCACTTGCGCCCGCTCACCGAACGCGAGCACGAAATCTACGACATGCTGCTTGAGGGCTGCGCGAACAAAGAGATGGCGGCGGAACTGAGGCTCAGCATCCACACGGTTCGCTTCCACGTCGCCAACGTCCTAAGCAAGTTCCGCGTCGCCAGCCGCTACGAGCTTCTCGCTCAACTGCTTCATGCCTCCCGCCGATAGACCTTTTCGGTCGCCTCTAGCTATCAAGTGAGGCGCCACCCAATTCCGCGACGTGGTTACTACCGAGTAACCTAGCCCTCCGGCTAGTTGACCACGCTCTCACCACGGTACGACACTGCGCGCTGTTAGCCCTGGCCAGCCGTAGGTTTTCTAGTGGGTAGGCTTAGGAGAATCGCCGTACCCGCTGGCAGGAATCAATCCCGGAAGACGCAACCGTGTACCTTGGATATGCCCGCATCACCGCGTGTCGTGGCGTGCTCTCCGCAATGGCGTTCTGTCTTTGCAGTTGCCCGATGCAGGCTCAGGACCAACTATTCGTTCTGAATACGCCACCGGCCGTCATTGCGGTACCGCCCATTGTAAGAGATCACCCTGCTGGATTCCGTCAAGACGAAGTTTGTCGAATCGTTCAGACAGTTCTAGAAACGCCCGGAGCTGGCCGTGTTCGGTTCCAGCCCACAAAGCAGGACAAGTGCACGCTTCCATCTGACACCTACTATCTGCTGCACCTGGTCGAGTACCAGGAGAAAGAACCCGCAATCGCCCGGGAGCATTGGTACGTTTATTATCAAAAGTGGGCGGATAAGCCTGCGTACTGGCGTCATTTCGCTGATCCATACATGGGTTCGCATTATCGAGGGGACCGGCTTTTCGGCGCCGGGAAAATCGTCATCTTGTACCTGCATTGGAACGTTCCGACTGTGAGCACGGACGAGGCGAGCAAATCGACCGCCGCCAAAATCACTGAAGAGATGATGGAGTTCGGCCCTGGAGGATTCGCGCGGCCGTTTGGCACGTATGAACGCCCTGGTACGCCCAACTCGGCGTACTCCTTCAGTGTGGCTAGGGCCAGCGCGAGCGACGTTGTGCTGTTGACGGCCTATACCAGTGCCGTGGAAGAAGCGATCGGGTACATCGTCCATGACGCCGGGGTGTTCCCGCCAAGTCTGGTAGAGGCAACCACGACCGAGGCCCGGCGAATCCAACAAGCGGCGGCGGAGCAGATAAGCAAGCTATCCAGCACGCAGAACTCGAATCAGGCGGGGGCGCTCGATAAAGCCAAGATTCTCATCGGCAAGCTGCGCGACCTGTATGAGGACCAACTCAGGGCCGGGATCCAACGTTACCGGAAGGCAACGGATTCAATTGGGACCACGGGGGCCTGTCTGGAAACTGACTACCTGACTGCGCGCAGCGCCGCCCAAGCGAGCGCGCTGATCGATCAGCTTGCTGCCGGTCAGGACACCCGGTTCGCTTTTCAAACTGGACTGGGCGGCCCGCTCAAGGCGCTTGGTCGCAACTATCTCGTCGACAGCCGCTACGTACCGCTCGCCTACCGCATCGCCGTGACAAAGAAGGTTCCCGATCCGCTCAAAAATCTGAAAACCCTCGCTGGGTTTGTTCTGCAGGGGGAGGCCACCGCGATCCGCTTAGAGGCGAAGCCAAACGCGTTCTGTGCATGGCGCCGTCTTGACGACGTGCTAAAACCGTCCGACATGAATATCAGGGCGATGCGCGGGGACGGTGATGAGGCCAAGGAACTTTCAAAAACGTTATATGACAACGAGCGCAAATACCTGTTCGATTTCAGTCTGGCCCTGCCCGTAAGGTCCTTCCAGACCGTCAAGTTCGACACGGAGAACAACCAGATCGTTTCAACGAAGACGGAAAGAGAGGATCTGTTTGCCATGGTTGATTTGTATCTGTGGCCGACCGACACAAAGAAGGTCCAATGGCGCCTGCTGCCGCAGATCATGTACGGCTTTGCGATTACAGGCAAGCCATGGGACCGTCAGCTTCTCGCAACTGGACTGGGAACAAGCCTGGCGCAGCCGTTCGTCGGTATCAGCTTCAATCACTTTCAGACGCAGCCCGCTGTTCCGGGTGGTGATCCGGGCCATCGGTGGGTACGAAAGCTCGCTTTTGGCATCAACTTTCAGGTGGCAACGGCGGCAAAGCTTTTTGCGGGGAAATGAGAAATGGTCAGCCCAGAGGTCAAGCACGTTCGCATGTTGAGCCGTTTGTTTCGCCGCGGCAAAAAAAGAGAGCGCCTCTTGAGGACGGCATCCAAGAATCTGCGACTAGACCTCCGCAGGCTGGATCATTGGGGTTTGGGGACCAATCTGATCGGCGTAGGCGTAGCGCTGAAGCGGAGCGCCGGGCGCGAGATCGAAGACACTTCCTGCGTCCAGTTTCTCGTTCGGACCAAGCTGCACCCAAAGAGACTCTCAGCCAAGGAGCGCATCCCTGAAAGACTGGCGCTGGCGAGCGCTCCCGGGGACGTGCTGACGGATGTCTTGGAGGTGCCTGGCGGTTTGGTCTTCCACGCCGATCCCCTCGGCGTCGTCCGGCCCGTGCAGCCCGGATGTTCGGGAAGTAATACAAAAGGGCCTCTGGGCACCTTCGGCTTGGTGGTGGTGCATGAGGGCGCTACCTGCGTGCTCAGTTGTTCGCATGTACTAGCACGAGGCGGTGCTGCAACCGCGGGCGAAAAGGTGGAACAGCCGTTCAATCCTTTCGGCGATCCCGTTCAGTTGGAAGTTGGCACACTCACGCCCATCTTCACTCGTCTTTCCCCCGACGGAGTGAACGAGGAAGATGTCGCGCTGGCCGAGCTTGACGTCGCCGCGGTGCCGGAGATTGTGAACACTGAAACCGTCCCTGACTCGTTCTTTCACGGCGCTAGCCTGGATTTTCCGATTGGCATGAGAGTTACTCATTTCGGAGCCAAAAGCGGGCCAAGCGGCGGAACCGTTGTATCCCATTCCCAGACGGCGACGTTCCTCACGGCAACAGGGCAGTACATCACTCTTGCTGGCCTTGTTGGATATAGTGCCCGCGCAGTAGCGGGTGATTCCGGGGCACCGGTGCTCTCCACTGGCAGCTCCGAGGTTGTCGGTCTGCACATCGGTGGCGCTCCGGATGGAAGCAAGGCATTCTTTCTTCCGATCGGCCCGATAATGACCAAGTACGACCTTACTCTGGCGGCCTAGCAGTAGTTGCCTGATCAGTGCCGGTGCCGGATGAACGAGAGCTTGCTGTTGCGATTCGAATCGGGCGGGCAGCCCATGAATGTCCGCAGCCTCGGCGCGAAAGAGGGAATCCTGTTCGATACCGGCCGCGATGCTTCCCCCTTGAACCTCGCGATCGGCATGCAGCCCGTGTATCCCCAGCTTCTGGCGCCGGTGCAACAACGCCACGATTGGCGGCGCAAGGAGTTCGAACTGGACGTGGCGATTGACGCCGGTGGGCTCCGCTTCTCCGGTTTCCATGGGGATCCCGAAGGTCTTCCGGGCGGCGTCTACGACATAACAGTCCAGGTGGAAAGCTACGAGTTCCGCGATGCGGAGCAGAGGATCACACTGGGGTGGAACGCGCAGACAGTACTGACCCTGCAGGAGGAACCGGACCGGCGGCGCGTGCAGCTCAAGGCCCTGGATCCCCTCGTTGCCGCGGTCATCAACAATGCGAAATCGGTGCTGGATGGCCGGCCGCTTCGCCAGTGGATCGCGAGCCCAGCGCCAAGAGCCGCCCGCCAGGCATGCCTGTTGAACATCCTTGCGAAACTTAGTGTTCCCTCCGATCAAGCTGGTCTGGGTGAGCCGTTGATAGACGCAATTGAATACATTTACTTCGCAGACGTGGACCGGGTTTACGCCGCAGCAAAGCCAGAGCTCGCCGACCGGCTCGAACGCCTGGTCAGCGCCGACCTGTGGGCGAAGGAAGGGCATCCGGCCGCCTCTATTCATCAGCGTTTGCTCGACGGCTTGGCGGCCTCGACCGGTCAGTACTTTACGCCCACCAGCTACCGCCAGGGCGGGCGCAATTGTTTGCAGATCGTGGCTGCGGTGCCGCCGAGCGAATTCGCGGACCGTACCGTATACGCGGACATCGACATCGATCTCGGCAATCCGCTTTGGGATCTGGAGGGGCTCATCATACACACCGGTGAACTACTGGACCCGGCCAAGACCGACCACCTGGTGCTGCACGACAAACTAAACCGGGGCGAGACCAAGCCGTTTCTCTGTTACGACATTGTGACCGAGCGGGAGGCCAGGGCCTAAGCGACATACTCGGAGAAGCCGCATGAAACTCGTCGCAATCAGCCTCTTGCTGCTGCTGTTGGGCGGCGCGGCGCAGGCAGGCAGCAGGGGCAAGAATGGGGACAGCCTGAACTGCGCGATTCTTGCTTGGTGGAGCATGTCCTAAAAAAGCGTGAAGTGATCGGTCTACTGTTGAGCCGGGCGGGCCGAGACCCGAGGCTGCAGGCAATCGCGCTGCGTCTTAATCGTTTCCCCCGGCCTCCTACAGTCTACAGCCTAGAGTCTACAGCCTCTTTCTTGGGACCTCGGCGAGTCCAATAGCGACCGAATTGTTCTGCCATCTCGCTGACAAAATCCTCGTTCCCAAACGGCCGCCCTGGGAGCATCGTTCACCTCCGCAAGGGGGGCGCAGCAAGCAGCGCCTCTACCACGCCGTTGCCAGGCGAAGGGCGGTTGGGGCGGCGAAAATCCGCGCGAGGCGCATTTGCTGTCCGGACTTTATTCGCTTTGTTTTCAAGGGGCGCAGGCCGTGAAAACGTTTGCAGACTTGACACGTATGCTAGAATGAAATTACGGGAACATCGTAATAATTTCAGAGTTTCTCGGCGCCGGCCAGTATATAACCATTAAAATAATGGCTACGGGCACGTAAGTATAACAAAATAAAGGAAACAGAAATGGACACAACCGTCCTATGATCCATTGAACCGGCCAATTAAACGACGGAAGACAGGCGGCCGGCGCCGGGCCCCGCTGACACCTGGAACCTGGAACCTGGCGCCCGGCTTTGGCGTATGATGGAGGTGCGGGAGGTACTATGGCCAGGCCCCTACTTCTCGGATTCCTCCTGTTTCCCCTCCTACTGCAAGCCCAGGGAACGGCCATGCCGGTGTTCATCGGCCGCTCGGCCGGGTTGCTGGCGCCGACTGTGGACGGCACGGGCCGGACCACGATTTTCGGCTCCAGCGTGAAGCCCGATGGCACGGTGGCGGCCGTCACCGATGTCTATTCGGTGGCGACCGACGGCAGCGCGCTGCGGCAACTGACCCGCCTGCCGGCCACCAGCCAGTACCCGCCGCAGGGCGCGAATTCGGTGACGCTGGCGGCGAACGCGGCGCGCGCCGCCTACACCATCCTGGTTGCCGACAGCGCCGGCCAAACCGAGCAGGTGCGCGTGCTGGACACGGCGTCGGGCAGCG
>Ga0315282_10007497_pt1 | contig 17883 bp, 9 predicted proteins | sample YL17G07_20_MG_FD_203693 | JGI IMG/M metagenome (GOLD analysis project Ga0315282, IMG submission 203693) | Sediment microbial communities from Yellowstone Lake, YNP, Wyoming, USA - YL17G07_20 | ecosystem: Environmental > Aquatic > Freshwater > Lake > Sediment | place: USA: Wyoming | collected... | reverse complement strand
TATGAGAAAGGATACTACTGGGAGATTGAGGATCTGACGTTCCTCGACGCCGACGGCGACGGGAACCTGGACGTCTTCATGCTGGACGCTCATACGGGCCGGTGGTCGCGCCTCTGGCTGGGTGACGGCAAGGGAGGATTCGCGGAGATAGACCCGAAGAAACTCAACCCGTTCTTCCAGGGTGACAACACCTACTGGCGCATGTTTGCATATGATTTCGTTGGAAAGGGAGCAGAGGACGTGGTCTTCACGCAGGGATGGCACGGGTACGACTACCGAACCGTGGCCAGCCTGCGGCAGAGGTGCATTGTTCCCCGGCCGGCCAGGCAGCAGGATTTCCGGATGTCCATGAGCCTGATGTGGACCGCCGGCTACACGCACCTTCTCTCGGACGTGGACGGTGACGGCTGCGTGGACGTGGTCACGGGAATCGAGTTCGACCGCGGGAGTCCGCAGGGGCAGGGCTGGCTTCAGTGCGGAACGGTGACGGGGGACGAAATCGAACTGGACCGGACGCAGGTGCCGCTGCCCGTCGGCACTCACTCGGTGGCCGCCGACTTCGACGGTGACGGCCTGGTGGACGTGCTCTGCCGCGGATACTGGGCAAGGGCCCGTCTGATGCGCAACCTCGGCAGTCGGCACTTCGCGGACGTGACGCAGGACTCAGGTCTAGCCGGCATGCCCTCCGGCGGACCCGTCGCGGTCGCCGACTTCAACCAGGACGGACTCCTCGACATCTACTGCTCCGGTGCGGGAGCCGAGGGGGTGCCGGGGGGCGTGAAGCTTTACCTCAACCAGGGGGGAGGGCGCTTCAAGGACTCTACCGCGGAGAGCGGTCTGATTCCCGAGGGGAAAACGGAATTCCGGCAGAGGTTCGGGACGGCGACCGCTGCGGATTTCAACAACGACGGCCTGGTGGACCTTTTTGTCTGTGATAGCGCGGCGAACCGGCTCTACTGTAATATGGGAAACGGCACCTTCAAGGACGTGACGAACGCTTCCGGGGTCGTCCCGGCGGCGACGGACGAGTCCAGCAATGCCGCCGGTGACTTCGATGCCGACGGGCGCGTGGACCTGCTCGTGGTCACTCCTCGGGAAGGCGTGGGGCTATTTCGCAACACCACGCAGAACGCTAGCGGCTGGATCAAGGTAAGGCTGAAGGGACCGAAGGGGAACCCGGAGGGGGCCGGAGCGCAAGTCACCCTCTACGAAGTGGGGAGACTCGGCGACAAGAAGGCCATCCTCGGATATCAGGAGTGGATTGTCGCCACGGAATTCAAGATCCCGCGCCCGCTGCACTTCGGCCTGGGACTCAAGGGGCAGTGCGACGTGCGGGTGGTGTTTCCCGGCGGAAAAGTGGCGGAAAAACGAGGGATGATCACCGGTCAGACCGCGGTCATCTCGGTGGAAGACGCCGTAAGAGGCGGTGGAAAATGACGTCAAAAGAGGCGGAAAACGTGGTCGAAAGGCTCGAGGGTTTCCGCGAGAACTTCCGGGCCGTCCAGGGCGAACTCGGCAAGGTCATCGTCGGCCAGGAGTCGGCGGTCGAGCAGCTTCTCGTGGCCGTCTTCTCCGGGGGACACGTGCTTCTGACGGGGGTGCCCGGGCTGGGTCGGACGGTCCTCGTGAAAACTCTCGCGAAGGTGCTCGGACTCACCTACAGCCGGATCCAGTTCACCCCGGACCTGCTTCCCTCGGACATCATCGGGACGGAGGTGCTGGAGAAGGGAACGGGGGGTGAGCGGCACTTCCGGTTCTTCAAGGGGCCGGTCTTCACGAACCTGCTTCTCGCCGACGAGATCAACCGGAGTCCCGCACGCACCCAGGCCGCACTCCTCGAAGCGATGCACGAGCGACAGGTGACGATCGGCGGACACACCTACTGGCTGCCGTCGCCCTTCCTGGTCGTCGCCACGCGCAACAACCTGGAGACCGACGGGGTCTGGCGGATGCCCGAGGCGCAGATCGACCGGTTCATGGTGGCCGTCGAGCTCAACTACCTGAACGAGGAGGAAGAGATCGAACTTCTCCGGCGGACGACGTCGGATGCCCTCATCGAGGTGCGACAGGTCGTGGGTCCGGCGGACGTCATCGGGATGCAGAAGGTGGCGACGGCGGTCCCGGTGGTGCCGGCGGTGAAGCACTTTGCCCTCGAGATCGTCCGCAGCAGTCGTCCGGAGACGGGGATGCCGGAGGACCTCCGTCACGATGTCCGGATGGGTGCGTCGCCGCGCGCCGCTCAGGCCATCCTCCGCGGGGGAAAGGTCCTGGCGATCGTCCGCGGACGCTCCTACGTCAGCACGGAGGACGTGAAAACGATGGCGCTGCCGGCCATGGAGCATCGCATGATGCTCGATTTCCGGGCCTCCTCCCGAGGGGTGAAGGTGGGCGATGTCGTCGCCCGACTCATCCGGGCCGCCCAGAAGAAACGCGCCCCGGAAGGCGCCTATGCCTCCAGTGCGAGGCACGTTCTGAAAGTGCTCGGCGAATGAGAAAAAGTCGCTCAGTCGCTGAGTCGCTGAGTAGCAAGGTAGCTAAATAACTAAGCAACTATTTTCCCAAGCGTCGTCCGGAGGGCTCAGGCCCAGAAAGCAGGAGAACCATGCCTACGATTGAGAAGTGGACCGATTCGGAACTGTCGAAGATCGAGCATCTCAAGAGGGCCCATGACACCATCGTGAGCGAGATCCGGAAGGCCGTGGTGGGTCAGGACCGCGTGGTGAAGGAACTGATGATCGCACTCTTCGCCCAGGGACACGGCCTTTTGATGGGCGTGCCCGGACTGGCAAAGACGCTCCTCGTCCGGACCCTGGCGGCGAGTCTCTCGCTCGGCTTCCGACGGGTGCAATTCACCCCGGACCTCATGCCTTCCGACATCACCGGCACCGAGGTCATCGAGGAGAACAAGGAGACCGGGGAGCGGGTCTTCCGCTTCATCAAGGGTCCCATCTTCACGAACATCCTCCTGGCGGACGAGATCAACCGCACGCCTCCCAAGACGCAGGCGGCGCTGCTGGAGGCGATGCAGGAAAAACAGGTGACCGTGGGCGGTGAGCGCTACAGCCTCGACCTCCCGTTCTTCGTCCTGGCGACCCAGAACCCGATCGAGCAGGAAGGGACCTACCCGCTGCCTGAGGCGCAGCTCGACCGGTTCATGTTCCTCATTCACGTCGGGTACCCGACGGAGGACGAGGAGATGAAGATCCTGGACCTGACGACAGCGGGGTACGAGGCCCAGATCCAGCCGGTGCTTTCGGGAGCGGAGATCCTCGATCTTCAGCACCTGGTCCGGCGGGTGAACATCAGCGAGGAGGTGATGCGGTTCGTGGTGCGGCTCGTGCGGAAGACGCGCGTCCGCGAGGAAGGGGTGCCCGAGTTCGTGAACAAGTGGGTCTCGTGGGGGGCCAGTCCGCGGGCCTGTCAGAACCTCGTCCTCGGCGCCAAGGCCAACGCCATCCTCGACGGACGAAACGAGGTGCAGGTCCCCGACGTCCTTGAGGTCGCTAGACCCGTGCTCAACCACCGCATCCTCGTCAACTTCGTCGCACGCTCGGAGGGCGTCACCTCGCTCACCATCATCGACCAGTTGCTCAAGGAAGCGGTGTAAGAGCGGGGACAGGAAAACGGGGACAGGAGCCGTTTTTTACGGTCTTTTTCCAATGCCCGGGAAAAGGGAGCAGCAATGTTTCTCGTTGCCGGAAGCAAAGCAAGTGTAAAAAATGGCTCCTGTCCCCATTTTCCTGGCGGCGGAGGGATGTCATGAACATTTTCGACCCACACGTGATCGCGAGGATCGAGCGGCTGGAGCTCCGTGCACGGACGCTCGTCGAAGGGTTCATGATCGGCATCCACCGCAGTCCCTACCACGGCATCAGCACCGATTTCGCGGAGCACCGTCACTACGTCCAGGGGGACGACACGCGTCACCTCGACTGGAAGGTCTACGCCCGCTCCGACCGGTTCTACGTGAAGAAGTACGAGCAGGACACGAACCTCGAGGCCCGGTTCCTCTTGGACTCGAGCCGGTCGATGTTCTTCAAGAGCGAGGACGCTCCGATGAGCAAGTTCGAGTACGGCGCCACCGTCGTCGCCAGCCTGGCCTATCTCTTCTACAGGCAGCGGGACGCCGTCGGGTTGACGCTCTTCGACGACGAGCTCCGCCAGACCCTGCCGCCCCGGGCCTCCTTTGCCCATTTCCGGCATCTCACGGAGACCGTCGAGAAAGCGACACCGGGCCCGGACACCCGTCTCGGAAACGTTCTCAAGAAGATCGGTCTTCAGATCCGCCGCCGGGGACTCGTCATCCTCGTCTCGGACTTCCTCGACGACCTCGACGCCTTCGGGGAAGGACTCGGACTGCACAACTTCGAGGGAAACGAGGTGATCCTCTTCCGCGTCGAGGACCCCATCGAGAAGGAGTTCCCGTACCGGGGTCCGACGATTTTCCTCGGGATGGAACAGGAAGGAAACCTGGTCTGTAATCCGCTCGACCTGCGGACTCACTACCTGGCGGAGCGGGAACGTCACATCAGCAGCCTCTACGGGGCGTGTCGAAAGCACGGGTTCATGATGGAGGAGGCGAGGACGGATGCCCCGCTCGACGGCATGCTGTCGGGATTTCTGAACATGCGTTCGGCCCTTTTCCGGCGATAGGAATACTGTCCGATGTCTTCGTTCTTCGTCCATCCGTGGCTCCTGGTGGCACTGATCGGTGCGTCCATCCCGATCATCATCGAGCTCCTGTTCCGTCGGAGACGTCGACGGGTGGAGCTCCCGACCATCCGCTACCTCCTCAAGAACCCGCCCCAGAAGAAGATCAAGCGGCAGGACCAGTTGCTGCTGATTCTGCGGTGCTGTGTTCCGGTTTTTCTTGCTGCGGCGCTTGCGCGACCGCTCCTGGGGCCCGAGGGAGGTGCGGCCGTCCGCAAGCGTCACGTGGTGATCGTCATGGATTCCACGATCAGCATGGGCCAGCAGGTCGGCGTCTCCACCGCCTTTGCCCTGGCCAGGAACAAGGCGGTCCGGCTCATCCAGGTGCTGCCCGAGGGAACGGAGGTGAGCGTGGTGACGCTCGGTCACCGTCCGGAGCGGAGGCTCGACCGCACGAAAGAGCTCTACGCCGCCCGTGAACTCGTCGATTCCCTGAAGATTTCCCATGGCGCCGCCTCCATGGCCGAGGCGCTTCCCCTCCTGCGGCCGTGGATGACCGCGGGCCAGAAGAAGGACGAGAAGCAGGAGCTCTTCCTGTTCTCGGATTTCCAGAAGACGACGTGGCTGAGGAAGGGACCGGACGGAGCCAATCCCGTCGAGGAACTGAGGAACCTGCGTGCACTCAGCGACGTCTACCTCGTGGACGTCGGAGGCAGTCGGCCGTTCAACTATTACTTTACGGACCTCTCGCCGGAGGAACCGCTCCTGGTGACCGGGAAAACCTTCCGTTTCCGGACCACCGTGGAAGCGAAGGGTCCCCCGCCGGCAGGAGACCCGCGCGCGCGACTCACCTTCCTCGTCAACGGTGAGAAGAAATCCATGCAGGAGTTTCCGTTCAGGGCCGGCAAGGCCGGCGTCGCCTTCGAACATCGGTTCCAGAAAGCGGGTGAATACCTGATCGAGCTCACCGTCGAGGGGGACAACCACCGGCTCGACAACCGCCGATACTATCTCGCATCGGTCCCTGAAAGCCTCAAGGTGCTGATCCTGGACGAAGGGTCGGACGATTCCGTCGAGAGTCCGGAGGCCGCTTTCCTGTCGGCGGCGGTCTCTCCGATGGAGCGGCCCGGTCTCGACAAATCCTCGATCTTCACCGCGAAGGTGATGTACCCGGCGAACATCATCCGTGAGAACCTCTCCGACTACAGCGCCGTAGTGCTCTTGGGGATGGAACGGGTGTCCGCCGACCTCGTCAACAAGCTGGAACCCTACGTCCGGGAAGGCGGCAGCGCGATCTTCTTTCTCAGCGGCCGGACGAATCCCTGGGAGTACAACGAGAAGTTGTACCGGGAGGGGAAGGGACTTCTGCCGGCGAAACTCCTCAAGTCGGAAGACGCCCCGCCGGGAGGCGGCGCGCTCGGACTCAAGGTCGCTTCCGAGGTCCATCCGGCCTTCGCACTCCTGGCCGATGAAAAGATCTTCCCACAGGGCGAACTCGCCCGTTTCATGTCTCTGTCGCCCGAAGACGGCTCGTCCAAGCCGGACGTCTTCGCCTACTTCACGAACGGGAAACCGGCCATCCTCGCCAAGAAACTCGCGAAGGGTCATGTGGTCGCCTTCTGCATGTCCGCCGGCCCTCCGGAGAGCTTCCTGCCTGCGAGTCTCACCTACCCGGTGCTGCTCCAGGAGATGCTGCGCTACCTGGCCGGCGAGCCCGACCGCGAGGTGAACCTCGAAAACGGTCAGACGTTCCAGCAGGACGTGATGGTGAGTGCACAGCATCTGATCCTCCGGAAGCCCGACAACAGCAAGGTCCGGCTGACGCCGCTCAAGATGGACCAGGGGGACCTCCTGACCGTCAGCTTCAACGATACCGACCAGATGGGGCTGTATGAGATTGAGGCGCAGGCCGGGGTGCTGAAACGTCCGCGGTTCGTCGTCAACCTGCAGTCGTCCGAGGGGGACCTCGACCGGCTGGAGGAAAGCGACGCGGGGAAGATGTTCGGCGGGGGGATGACGTGGGTGCGGCCGGGCTCGGCCATCGAGGCGACGGTCAAGGGGAAATACTCGGTGCTCGAACTCGCCGGGACCTTCCTGGGCGTCCTTGCGACGCTCCTGGTGCTGGAGTCGCTCCTAGCGGCGGCGTTCGGACTGCGAAGACAGTGAAAACGACAGGCGCAACACATGGGTGAATGGATTCTCAATCCGGTGCTGGGTTTCGCGGTGAGGCCGGTTCTGCCCGGACTCCACGGGTTCCAGTGGGTGATCGTCCTGCTGCTGGTCCTCTCGGCGATCTACTATGCCCGGGTCTACAAGGTCGACGCGAGGAGACTGACCGCCCGGCAGGGGGCTCTCCTGTGGACGCTGCGCACGGTCGTCGGCATCGCCGTGCTTTTCATGCTCCTGAGGCCGTCGCTTGAGTTCGTGACGCAGAGGGAACGACTGCCCGTGGTCGCGGTGCTCGTGGACGAGTCGACGAGCATGAACTACCCGGAGGCGCTGGGACATCCGCTCCTCGAGGGGCACGGAAAATCCGAGCGCACCCGCTTCTACGCGGCCGTTGAGGCCCTCGACCAGCTCCAGCGGGACCTCTCGCTCACGCACCGGGTGAAGGTGTTCACGTTCTCGGATACGATCGAGCTGGGAAAGGATATCCCGCACCGCGAGGACCGGAAGCAGCCTGCGGTCAGGCGCGAGGAGCTTCTTTCGAGCCTGAAGGTCCCGACGGGGGAATACACCGAAGCGGGGGACGCGGTCACGGGGGTGCTCGAGAAGCTGACCGGGGAAAAGGTATCGAGCGTGCTGGTTCTGAGCGACGGGCGGAACACGGGGGGCGAGAGTCTCCCCCTGGCGGGCGACCGTGCCGGACAGGCCAACGTCAAGGTGCAGGCGCTCACCTTCGGCTCGGAGGACCCGCTGCGCGACCTCCGCATCGACCGCGTGGACGCTCCCTCGGAGGCGAGTCTCGGAGATCTCCTCGCCGTTCGCCTCCAGATCAGCAACTACGTCCAGCCCAACCTGCAAGTGGACATCAAGCTCTTCGAGAACGGCCAACTGGACCAGCAGAAGAAGGTGACCCTGGCGAAGGGCCGCAGTGAGGTGGCCCTGACGACGATCCCCCGCCTCGAGGGTCTCCGGGAATACAAGGTGACTCTGAGCGAATTCGAAGACGAGGTGGACTACGCGAACAACAAGGCCACCTTCTTCGTGAAGGTCGTGAAGCGGACGCTGAGGGTGCTGTTCGTCGCGGGCAAGCCCACACGGGAATACGAGCACGCCACGCTGTGCATGCTGCGTGACCCGGTCATCCGCATCAGCTGCTTCCTGCAATCCGCACACGTCGATTACGTCCAGCAGGGGAACGTGGTCATCGACGCCCTGCCGAGGACGGTGGCCGAGTGGCAGGAGTACGACGTGGTGGTTCTGTACGACATTGACCCGAAGGAGGTGTCGAGCCAGCAGGTCTCGGGGCTCGAGAACACGGTCAACAAGGGTGCCGGGCTCCTCGTGGTCGCCGGACGGAACTACGGACTCGGACCGCTCCTCCAGATCCACGCGAACAAGATGCGACAGCTCCTGCCCGTCGAGATCGACAAGAACCGTCCGCCCGACCATGAGAAGTTCTTCGCCACCCCGTTCACCGTCGAACGCACCCCGGAGGCCAGGGGATTCGCCGTCTTCCGTCTCGTCGCCGACGAGAAGCTGAACGAAGAGATCTGGTCCACGTTCCCGGCCCTCTACTGGTACCACCCCGTCGTCCAGGTGAAGAAGAAAGCGGTCGCCACCCTCAGGAAGGTGAAGGGGCCGTCGGCGTTCGAGGACTACGGGGACTGCGTGATGGCCATTCACCGGTTCGGGGAAGGGTCGGTCATCTATCTCGGGACCGACGAGATCTGGCGGCTGCGCTACCCCTACGGGAGCTACGATTACGACCTCTTCTGGAGTCATCTGGTGCGGTATCTCGGGGAGACGAGGCTGCTGGGAGCCCAGAAACAGGTGGCGCTCAGCACGGACAAGAAGGTCTATGCGCCCGGGGAGAAGGTCAAGGTGAAGCTCCAGGTGCTCGACCACGCGCTGCTTCAGCAGCTGGAGGGGGAGCAGGTAACGGCGACTGTCACCGACAGCAACAAGGCGAAGCAGATCATCCCGCTGGAGCGGGACGCGACCGGTCAGCCGGCCTATTACGGGGCGTACCCGTCGCGTCGCGTCGGACCGCACGTCATCGAGGCAAAGCATTCCCTGTCCACCGCCGACACCGAGGCGAAAAGTCTCTACGACATTGAGGAGAGCTTCAAAGTGGAGCTTCTGCCGCTGGAATCGCTGGACACGCGCGCGGACCTCGAGGGCATGCGGAAACTGGCCGAGAACAGCGGCGGGACATACCTCGACCACCGCACCATGAACAGGGATGCCCTGACGAAGCTGGCACAGTCGATTCCGACCGACAAGCTCCTGATCCCGCACGAGAGCGTGCACGAGGTGTGGGACACGTGGATTGCACTTCTTCTCATCCTGATTTGCGTGACGACGGAATGGAGTCTGAGGAAATTCTGGGGGCTTCTGTGACGGAAAAGAAACGTATTTTCGGCGTCATGACCGGGGTTCTCGGGCTAGCGGCGGTCCTCGGCGCCGCCGCTCTCTCCTCCGCCTTCGCCCAGGAACCGGCGCCGGAGAAGAAGGACGAAAACCTGTGCGTCCTCGACGACGGATTTGTCCGCGACTGGGTGGTCCTGGTCGGCGTCCCCTTGAGCCTGAACCCGAAAACCGTCGAGACGACGGAGGACTTCATCTACGGCGAGTCCGAGTTGAAACCCCGCGAGGGCTACACGTTCAGGAACGAGAAGATGCCGGCGATGAGGGTTCTCCGCTGGAGGACGCACCACGCGGCGAACCGGATGGTCAACTTCCAGGAACTGGGCGGGCAGCCGCAGATGATGAACTATGCCGTCGCGTATCTGGTGACGGCCAAGGCGGCGCCGGTGCGCGTGGAGCTGGCGGCCGCGCCGAGACTGTGTCTGGTCCGGTTGAACGGAAAGGCGCTCGCGGGACCGGAAAGCGACCTGGTCGAAGGACAGAACGTCCTCCTCGTGCGACTGGCCGACCAGAAGGGCGACGGGAAATTCAGTCTCCGGGTCCTGTCCCGCGACGGGAAGGTGCTCCCGGACCTTCGCATCACGCTGGTTCCGGGCAAGGAGGAGGAAGAACGGAGGCTGCGGTCGGTCCTCGAACCCGACCCGGCGTTCATCCTCTTCCCGAAGCCGACGAAGCGCGTAAGTTATCTCCCGGATGCACTCACACCCCAGGTGAAGCAGATGTCCGCCAAGGCCATCACCTTCATCATCGAGAGCCAGCAGGCCAACGGCGCCTGGAGCGACACACAGTACCCCGACAGTGTCGGCGTGACGGCGCTGTGCTGCCTGGCGCTCATGGCCGAGGGGAACCTGCCCCGGCAGGGGCCGCACGGGAAGTCGCTCGACAAGGGCATCGAGTTCCTTCTCGGCTCGTTCAAGGATGAGGGGGTGTGTGCGTCGACGAAGGTCGAAGGGTACGGGGTCATGTACGGACATGCCCTCGCCATCCTCGCACTGCTCGAAGCCAATGGGAACATGCCCTGGCGTCCGGAGGTCGAGGACAGGATCTCGAAGGGACTTCAGACGATTCTGCGCTACCAGCGGCTGGACGGGGGGTGGCGCTACGAGCTCACCAAGACGGGTGCCAGTGACATCTCCGTGACGACGACCGTGCTGTGGGCTCTGGGACAGGCGCGACGATACGGGTACACGGTGCCCCGTGAGAGTGTGGACCGGGCGGTGCGGTTCGTCGAGCAGTGCGGGCTCCCGGACGGGCGGTTCCGGTATCGCCTGGTCGGGAAGGCGAAGATCCAGCCTCATTCGGGCGTGGGGGTCGCGGCACTCTACGGGGTCGGACGCATCGACCACCCGCTTCTGCCCGCGGCCAGGGATCTCATCGCCAGGGAGTATCAACGGTACACCGTGGATGACCTGTCGGACCGCAGCTACATCATGTTCGGGTCGTTCTTCGCCGGGCTGACCATGTATTCGTCCGGGTACGACCTCTGGACCCCGTGGTACACCAAGATGGTGGAGATCATCGCCCACCTTCAGCAGAAGGACGGCGAGGTGTATGACCAGTACAGGAATAAGACGTATCCGACGGCGCTTGCGGCGATCATTCTGCAGGCGCCCTACGGCTATCTGTCCATCTTCGTCCAATGAGTGGGATGGGGTGAGGAGCCATGGAACCGTTTTCGCTCGCACAGGTCTGTGACCGCTTCCGGAGCCAGGTCCGGAGACTCCTGAGGCGTCTGGCGGTCTCGCGCCTGCTTGTCGCGGTCATCGTGCTCCTGGCGGGACTGATCACACTGGACTGGTACGTGCGTTTCGGCAAACCCGGACGGCTTGTCCTGCTGATCGTCTTCCTCGGCGTGATCGGCTTTGTGGTGTTTCGCGAGTTCGTGTGGTCGGTCCGCAGGAAGTGGACGGACCACGAGGTCCTTTCCTATCTCGACGCGGTCGATCCCCGGAGCCGGGACGCCCTGGTCAGCTTCTATGAAATGGGTCAGCCGGACGCGATCAGCGAGACGGTGACGCCGGAAGGCCGGGCCCTCGTCGAGCACGCCGTCCGGGAGCTGGCGAGTGCGGTCGACCGCGTGCAGGTGGAGGACGCTCTCCGGAAGGGGCACGTGCGGAGGTGGCAGCACGCGGCGGCGGCGCTGGTTCTTGCGGCGGTGCTGGCGTTGATTCCGCTTCACGCTTGGGTGATTACGGGCCTGACGCGGCTCTTCCTGCCGCTGGCGGCGGTGAAATGGCCGACCCTGACGACGCTGGAGGTGGTGCGGCCGGAGACGGGCTGGCGCATCCCACAGGGGGAGAACTTCCGGGTCGTCACGCGGGTCGAGGGACAGAGACCCGCGGAACTGGAGCTTCTCTACAAGAGCCAGTCCACCGACTACTGGATCACGGAGCACGTCTCCGTGGACGACGCCGGGACGGCCATCTATACCTTCGAGGACGTCAGTGAGCCGGTGTCGTTCTACATCCGGGGCGGCGACGACCAGACCGAGCGGTTCCACATCGAGGTCATCGAGCGGCCCCGCATCAAGACCATCATCGCCTATTACACGTATCCCGCGTATGCACGTCTGCCCAACCGGAAGATCGAGAGCGGACAGCTCCGCGGACTCGAAGGGACCGAGGTCCGGATCGATTTCGAGACCTCCGTGCCGGTCCAGTCCGCGAGCTTCGTCCTCGAGGGGAAGTCGGAGGAGCCGCTGACGCTCACGAGTGCGACCACCTTCACCAAGACCCTGCAGCTGCGCGAAGACGGGCAGTATTCCATCAAGCTGAAGGACCTCAACGGCTTCCGGGAGTACCGTCCGGAGAGGTATGACATCCAGGTGACGCCCGACAACCCGCCGGAGGTCCGACTTCTTGCTCCGGGACGTGACCTCGTCGCCACCTCCCAGGCGAGTCTCAAGTTCCTCTTCGAGGTCAAGGACGATTTCGGGCTGAAGGAAGTGAAGTTCATGCACGCGATCAAGCCGAACGGCGAGCCGACGGCTCTCACCGACCATATTACCGGCCCCATCCGGCAGACCGGCAAAGAGAGCCGGGCCGAGTTCGAATGGGACTTCTCCAAGATGGAGTTCAAGAAGAACGTCGACGTCGAGTACTACGTGGTCGCCCGGGACTGTAACCCGACCGGCCGAGGCGTCACCGAGTCGACGCGGTACAAGGTGAGTCTCCTCACCCCGACGGACTTCCACCTCCAGATCCTGTACGAGGCGAGGAAAGCACTGGCCGAGGCACGGGTGGCCTACCGGAACCAGAAGAAGACCTATTTCGGAGGGATCGACTGGGCGGAGAAGTTCAGCAGCGGGAATCCCGAAGACGAGAAATGGAACGACATTGTCGAATCGCAGGAGCTAGCGGCGCGGGCGGCGGCGGCGGTCCAGCGGTGGCTGAGCGATCTGGACGAGCATATCGCGCGGAACCGCATGGACGATGCGTTCATGAAGAGCCGTCTCGCCGTCATCGAAGACCTCCGGCGGGGCGCCGAGGAGCAGATCTCCTCGGCACGCGCCGTCCTGGCCAAAGCCCATCCCAAGGACTCCGCCGAAGCGGAGCCCACGCGACTCAAGACCTCCAGAATCCAGGCACTCAAACAGGCCTCCGAACCCCAGAGGATGGCCGCCGTCGGCCTTGGACGACTCCTCCGCAAAATGTACGACTGGGAAAATCTCCAGACCGCCCTCGTCAACACCAATCTTCTCCGGGAGCGTCAGGCCGAAATCTACGAGACCACGCGTCAGATCGCCCCCGAGACCATCGGAAGGGAGGCGGAGGACCTCGACGACAAGACCCTCGACCAGGTGCTGGCGCTCGCCCAGCAGCAGAAGGCGGTTATGGAGGCGGAAACCAACCTCGAGAACCAGCTTGCCCTGATCGCCCTCAAGGCGGACAAGGAGGGTCGAAAGGCCATCCGGCGCTATCTCCTCGTGGCCTACGGGTACCTCCGGGACATCCAGGTCAATCGCAGTCTGAAGATCGTCGCCCAGAAGATCGGCGACAACCAGCTTTCCGACGTGACGAAGGACCAGCTGGACGTCATCACGGCGATGAAGGTGGTGGAGGCGGGGCTCGTGAAGGCGGGCAAGGACGTCCAGGCGGACGAACCCGTCAGCGTCGCCGACCTGCTGAAGCGCGAGGAGGAAGACGTGGAGGTCGCCCGTGTCCAGGTGACGACGGAGGAGACGGGGGAGGAAGGCACGCGCTTCAGCGAGGCGGAGGTCAAGAAGCTCCTCGACGAAGTGGTCCCGATGGGCGAGGATGCCCTCTCCCAGGCCCTGGTCACGCTCGCGGAGGAACAGGACAACATCCGCAGCCGGACGACTTATCTCGACCAGACGCTGAAGCCTGAGGATATGCCCCGGTATCAGCGCCTCAAGATGGGGATGCTCAAGTACCGGCAGGGCGAGGCGCTGACCTTTGCCACGCAGAAGGTCGAGCCGCTGCTCGACAAGTCGGAATACACGAAGCGCGTGAAGCCGTGGTTCGGCGTCATCACCGGACAGATCGCGGCCGTCCAGGAGATGCTGGAGGCGGCGAACATCTCGGAGACGAACCGTGGCTTCCAGGGGGACATCATCGAGGCGAACCGGGACATCGCCCAGTTCATCGCCCGGCAGAAACGGGTCAAGGACCTGGCGGGTGAGCACACGCAGAAGGGCGGACTGGACGAGTTCAACCGGTCCTACGTCGTGAAAGGCGAGGACCTGACGAACGCCGTCAGACTCTATGAGGACCTGGACTGGAGCCGCACCCTCCAGGCGTCCGTCGGCCGGAAGAGCGAATGGCTGAAGCTTCAGAAGGAGAGGCCCGCGGCGCCGCCCGAGGTCGGCCGACTCCTCCTCAAGGTGAAGGATGAGACGGCTCAGAAGCAGGAGAACGTGGCGAGCGAGCTCGTGGCGGCCAAGGGCGTCGGCAAGGCATTTGGTCAGGAGGTGAGGGAAAAGGTCGAGCAGACGGGGCTCGCGGAGCTTCCGGATCAAAAGCTCGCCGAGGCGGCAAGGAAGATCCGTCAGGGGGAGATCGACCGAAGCGTCCGTGATGGTCAGGAACAGGCTCAGGAGAGCATGAGGGGGGTGCTGAACCGGATCAAGGAGCTTCTGGACGAGCGTGCTCTCGTGGCGGAGAAAGAGCCCGGCGTTGAGGAGACGGAGCCGGTTCGCCCGCCCACGGAGCTTTCGCCGGGCGTCACTTCCGCCCCCGCCGAAAAGGTTTACTACACCGAGGAGGAACTCGCGAAAGAGATTACGCCGGAGGCGATCAAGGCCGGTCTCGAAGCGACGGACCGCATCCCCCCAGAGATCAAGAGCCGCATGCTCAAGAACCTGCCGCCCACGTTCCCTGAGAAGTACCGTCGCCTGGTCGGGGCGTACTACCGCACCCTGCTCGAAACGAAGTCCGGGGCCGAAAAGAAGGAAGGAAACAATCGATGAACTTATTGGCCGGGAACCGATGCATCCGGCAGTCGCCGCGCGGTTGGCTGTTCTCTCTCCTGGGGGTGTCGTGTGTCTCGTTGGCTTTTGCCCTTTCGGCGGACGGCGAGGACATTCGCTTCTTCGACAACCGCCGACAGAACCTCATGATCGAGGAGGTGAGCGGGGACAAGGAGCCTGGACTCAGGGTGACGACGATGGACGGCGAGACGAAGGTGATCCCGATCGCGGACATCGTCACGGTGGACTTCCGCGGGAGAGAGAGTCGGCTGCTCTTGACGGGGACAGAGGAACTGCGGTTCGTCAACGGGGACCGGCTGCGGGGCCGGTTCCTCAAGAACGTCGGCGACGAGCTGTTCCTCGACACGTACTCTCTCGGCGAATTCAAGGTGCCGCTGGACAAGCTGAAGGGATTCGTCACGATGCCCCAGATGGGCCGGGCGGGCCGATGGGCCGAGGAGATGGTCGAGGAACCGTCGGCCGGAGGCGACGAGCGGTTTCTGGATGAAGTCATCGACCGTCGCGGCTCCGTGTACAGAGGCGTGATCCGGAAATTCTCCGGGGACGGCATCGAGATCGATCACGACACCATGCTGAAGGTGGTTCCGATTCCGACGCTCTACCTAGCGGGGGGTCGTCTGGCGGACGCCGGTCGCAAGGGCGAGCCCCGGTTCCCTTCCGACGTTCTCCTGAGGGTGCGCACCCGCGACGGCAGCCGCATGGACGGGTGGATCGACGCAATCGGACTGGACCGCTGGATGCTGAAGCCCGTCTGGGATCCGGCCGAGCGGCTCCCGGTCCAGGAAGAGGAAATCGTCGCTATCCAGGTGCTGAACAGCAAGAGACTTTATTTGTCCCAGCTGACTCCCGTGCGCGTGAACGAGACAACGGTCCTCGCCCCTCCGCAGCCCTACCAGATGGACCGGAGCTGCCAGGGGGACCCGCTGACCATCGCCAGTCACAGTTACCCCTGGGGCATCGGGGTTCATGCGGATTCAGAGATCACGTTCCGCTTGGCGCGCGCCTTCAAGACCTTCCAGGCGGTCACCGGCATCGACAGCCATTCCGGGGAGAGGGGCAGTGTCATCTTCAGCGTCCTCGGCGACGGGAAGGTCCTCTACAAGGGGCCGGTGGTCAAGGGTTCCGACCCGGAGCCCCACGAGATCTCCGTTCCGGTCGACGGCGTTGACGAACTGACGCTCAAGGTGGAGAACGCGGGCGACCTCGACCTGGGCGATATGGCCAACTGGGCGCTGGCGCAACTCCTTCGCTGAAGATGGGTTTGAGGAAATGAGACGTGACCAAGTGAGGGCTGACCAATCCTCAAGGCTCAAGCGTCATTTCCTGTCGTTCCGCCTCGAACCCGCCGAGATATGCCGGAAAATCCTTGCTGGGTTCCCGTCCGTCTGGTAGAATGCAATTGGCAGACAGGCGGAGGAACCGAGGCGCGTCCGGTGTAACCATTTCCTCGAAAGGAGGGGTTCGATGAAGGGCAATGAGAAGGTGATCGAAGCGCTGAATTCGCTGCTAGCGGATGAACTGACGGCGGTGAGCCAGTACATCGTGCACGGGGAGATCTGCGACAACTGGGGCTACAAGAAGCTGCACGACCTCGCCCAGAAGCGCGCGATCGACGAGATGAAGCACGCCGAGAAGCTCATCAGCCGCATCATCTTTCTCGAGGGCCGGCCCGTCGTCAGCGAACTGCGCAAGATGAGCATCACCACCGTCGTCTCGGAGCAGTTCAAGAACGACCACGGTCTCGAGATGGGCGCCGTTAAGAGCTACAACGACGCGATCGCACTCTGTGCGAAGGTCGGCGACGCCGCGACGAAGGAAATGCTCGACGACATCCTCCTCGACGAGGACCGTCACGTCGACGAAATCGAGGAGAAGCAGGACCAGTTGAAACAGATGGGGGAAGGGGTCTTCCTCTCGACACAGACCGGCTGAGCAGCCGGATGCAGCCGGCCGCGTTCCAAACGAAGGGGCGGGGATTCTCCCCGCCCCTTTTTTTGCCCTCGCAGTTTCCGCAGTGATCGCCCTTGACTTCGGGACATACCCGGCGCTACTTTATTAGCTCCGCCGGTCTGTATCCCCTCTCTCCCCGATACGGCGGGGGAGGGGCGCACTGGTTGCTTCGGTTCTTTTCTTGAGAACGACGGCTTTGTCCAATATGTCTCGGAATCGGCGAACCTATTCGGAAAGGTCATGTCATGGCACAAATCCGGATCACGAGCGGAGCAGCGAGGATGGTGGTGAACGGGCAGGTGCTGCCGCTCTTTCTCTATCGCAATCGCCTCCACACGGACTACGCCTACATGAAGAGGTTCCTCGAGGACGGCCACAGGCTCATTGTCTGTTCACTCCTCGGAGGCCCGGATGAGCCCTGGGCGGAGTATCGCCGGCGCGTGGAGGACCATCTCAATCGACTGCTGGACCTGGGCGACAAGCACTACCTGATCTTCGGACACTACTTCGTCGTCCCGCGCCACTGGGCGGAGGCACACCGCGACCACATGTGCCACGACGAAGAGGGAAAGATACTGGAGTATGTCGGGTCGCAGCGCGGGTATCCCCAGGAAGGTCTGCGCTATGCCTTGTCGAGTCCGCTCATACGCGCCGAGATGAGGACGTTCACGCGCCGTCACCTGGACATTCTTGAGGACCTCCCGCGCAAGGACCGGATTATCGGGATGCTGTTCGAGGGCGGGAGAGCCCAGGAGTGGTACGTGTATCGCGACGACCCGCGATGGATCTTCTCGGAGGCCGCTCCGATCTACATCGCGGAGTTCCGCCGGTTCCTGAGGCGCAAGTACCGCGGGTCGATCGAGGCGCTGCGTCACGCCTGGTGGGATCCCAGGGTCACCTTCGAGAAGGCGGAGCCGCCCTCGCCCCAAGAGGCGCACGAGATGCCGCCGATGAAGAGGGATGAGGACGGGCGTCTGCTCTCGATAGGTGATTTCTTCAGCGCCGACGTGAGGCGCCGGGTGCTCGACACGCATGAGTTCTTCGTGAAGTTTCATTCGGCCGCCGTGCTGGCTGGTCCGCGCGAGATGAAGCGTCATCGCCCGGACCTCCTGGCGGGGTTCTTCAATGAGCCTATCATCGACGACAGCCTTTCGATGTACGAGGGCAACCTCCCGGTCCGCAGCTCACCGTACGTGGACTTCTTCGCCGGGCCGCCGCCTTATGAATGCCGTTCGCCCAAG
>Ga0315282_10007496_pt1 | contig 17884 bp, 16 predicted proteins | sample YL17G07_20_MG_FD_203693 | JGI IMG/M metagenome (GOLD analysis project Ga0315282, IMG submission 203693) | Sediment microbial communities from Yellowstone Lake, YNP, Wyoming, USA - YL17G07_20 | ecosystem: Environmental > Aquatic > Freshwater > Lake > Sediment | place: USA: Wyoming | collected... | reverse complement strand
CGAAAACTACGGAACCGTGATCTGGCCAGTCATAATCAGGATGGAAGGCATGCAAATCCTGGACGGCTACTGTCGCTACACGACACTCAAAGAAATGAAGATCCCGAGAACCTACGCCTACATAGGCAGCCTTTCTGGTTGAGAGTTCCGAAGATCGATTTTGGAAAAAACTTTTCAGCACTTATACACTGGTTTTCCCCATGCCATTTGTTAATCATTGGAATTCGAAGTCACGAACCTCGAACGCGCCGCAAAATTCTACAAGTCAGTCCTAGGATTCAAAATCCAAGTCATCCCAAAAATGAAATATGCACTATGGTCGGCTGCGCGCAAACCAAGCGGGGGACTCTCGCTCGCGAGCCGCGTGCGACACGGCGGCACAACGGCAGTCTTCCAAGTTGGCAACATTGACCGCTACTTGAACAAAGCGAAGAAGAATGGTGGAAAAATTGTTCAGAAGAAAGGAGCCTTACCGGAAGGAATGGGTTACCATGGTGCCTTCCGGGATCCCTTCGGGAACATGATCGGTCTCTGGAGCGGTCACTAAGTATCCGCATGCAATGCCGAGCCGTAGTTGAATGTTTTCAAGCCGGCTGCTCGGCGTTGCAGTGAGGACATATTTCCGCATCTACGGGTAACTGCGCTCCGCACTGAACGCAGTACTTCGCTTGTCCGGGTATGGGTCGAGGCGTCGGAAGGCTTGCGCGGGGAACTCGGGCAGGTCCCAGATCGAAATCCTGTCTCATTTGAATGATCCTCATGAGATCACCCCGAGTTAAGATTCCGAGCAATCGCCCTCCCTCAACGACCAATACTCTCCCGACGTTTTTGCGGGCCATCCTCTGAAATGCGTCCAAGGCGCTGAGAGTGGGCTTGACCATAACTGTGCTTTCGCATGGGACCATGGCCCGAGCTACCGTCACACTCGTTCTCTGTCCTTGCGAAATCGATCGCACGCACTGCAATGTCACTATACCCAATATCTGCCCATCCTTGACGACTGGATATCCACCATGGCGGTTAACCAAGAAGTAATCTGAAATCAACTGCTGAACCGTTATGTCGGGTGGCACAGTTAGAACGTTTTGTGTCATAATATCTACAACCCTAACGCCCGATAACGCCTCGCCGATGAGCGTCTGTCTAAGACTCGTTTCGGCGCCCGACCTGATGAACCAACCGAGAACGACTATCCACAATCCATTAACGAAATCGCCGAAGATTATTGCCGCGAAGCCTCCCAACATCATCAGAAGCGAGAGCGCTTCGCTAACCCTCGTTGCCGTTCTGGTGGCTCCCACGAGATTTCCGGAACGCTTCCAAATGCTTCCCCGAAACACTCGTCCTCCATCCAAGGGAAACGCTGGAAGCAGGTTGAAGACTCCTAATGTAGCATTGATTAGCGCCCCATAACCGAGCGTCGCAGTCAGCGCCACAGGCGCCTTGACAACTGTTGTGGCATACCAGAGTCCTCCTAGAACGGCGGCTATGAGGAAACTCATAAGCGGACCCGCTGCAGCAACTCGAACTTCGAGACTCGGATCCTGAGGTTCTTCAGTCATTTCGGAGACCCCGCCAAAGAAGAACAACGTAATCCTTGCAATCGGCAGTCCGTTCTTCTTTGCCACGTAGGAGTGGGAAAGCTCATGGACCAAGACAGACGCGAATAGAATGATTGCCGAAGCAATTCCAATTGCCCAATACGTCACCACATCAAGTCCCGGATATTGGTGGGGCATGTACCCGTAAGCTAGAGACCAAGCGATTAGAATGAAGACTACCCAAAGCGTGTAGTGGATCCGTACGGGAATACCCATGATCCTTCCGAGTCTAATCGACAAGATTGATCACTTCAGATACCGAGCTCGAATCAGGGATCGTATCGGCAACAGAAAAGCCCTTCGAATCAAAAGCGGCAGGCAGGTTTGTACTCACGAATGCTGAATGTCATTTCGGATACTGCTGGGAAAAGGTTTTCAAGCAATGGAATATGACGGCGACGCGTTGGGAACTCGATTTGGAAACTAAGCAATTGATCATGCTCCCCGGGCCAACGAACATTCCAACCCGTGTAGCAAATGCCATGCTGCGTCCCATCATCAACCATAGAGGACCGGAGTTTCGTGAGCTGCACTCTAGGATAATTGATAATGCGAGGTATGTTTTCGGAACGAAGAACGATCTCTTCGTTCTAACCGCCTCTGGTACGGGAGGCGTAGAATGCGCTGTACGGAACATATCATCGCCGGGGGCGAAAATCATCGTTGGGGTGAACGGGGTCTTCAGCCAGAGATTCTACGAATCAGTCAACCTGCTGGGCGGGAAGAGCATTGAGGTGCCTGTGGAGTGGGGGAACGCCGCCACAGTCGCCCAAATTGAGGAAGCGCTGAAGAAGAATTCTCCCGTAACCGCTGTAGCGATCATTTACAATGAGACTTCGACAGGCGTGACGACGCCTCATTTGAAGGAGATTGGTGAGCTTTGCAGGAAGCATGGTGCGCTCTTCTTGGTTGACGCGATCTCAATTCAGGGCGGCGTCCCATTGCCAGTCGACGAGTGGGGTGTCGATATATGCATAACCGGCAGCCAGAAGTGCCTGATGACTCCGCCAGGATTGGCTCTTATCTCGGTAAGTCCGAAGGGTTGGGAAGTTATCAAGAAAGCTCCGCGGTCATACTACTTCGATCTCCAGCTCTGCAAGCAGTTCTGGGATGAGAAGAAGGAAACCCCCTACACTCCTGCAGTGACTCTGTTCTATGCTCTAGATGAGGCGTTACAGATGATTCGGGAAGAAGGGCTCGAGGCACGTTTCAAGAGGCATGCGATCTGCGCGGATGCCATGTACGCGGCTGTTGAGGCTATGGGACTAGAGCTGTACGCTCGCAAGGAGGTCCGGTCGAACACGGTTCTCGCCATCAAGTATCCGAGCGGCATTGACGACAAGAACTTCCGAGGCGCACTCAACAAGAAATACCGCGTCGTCGTGGCTGGTGGGATGGGTAAGACTCACGGTCAGCTCTTCCGCATCGGCGTGATGGGATCCGTGTCCCAATTCGAGATCCTCGCAACCGCCACAGCCATAGAATCCGTCCTAACAGAGCAAGGACACAAACTCAAACCAGGCGAAGGCGTTACAGCCGCTCGCGAGGTTTTCGCAAAGTCTTCCTAAGCGAAGACCACCCTTTCTCTCGGTGGCGAAAGTTATTCAGGAAGCGAAAAATCACCGCTGAGTACCGAGGGAAAGCCGAGTGCCGAGAATATTCGCTTTCACAGATTTTCACGGCAACCAAGAGGCGTTTCAGAAGGCGCCAGAAAGGGTCGCCAAGGAAAAACCTGACTTGGTATTAGTTGCAGGCGACGTCACAAACTACGACGCAGAAAGAGCGAAACAACTGCTATCTGAACTCGGCGAAGGCAGAAGTCCGATTTACTTCGTTCCCGGCAACATGGATAATGTTGAACTGAAGGACTGGTCTGGGGGCACGAACGTGCATGGTCTTCACGGCCGCCGCGAATACGCGGCTAACCTTGTTCTAATTGGCTTGGGCGGTTCGCCGCGCGGAGCCTTTTCAACGCCCTTCGAGCTCAGCGAGCAGGAAGCAGGCGAATTGCTCGACGGTGCGATGAAGAGTCATCACGACGAGAATCTGATCCTAGTGTCCCATTGCCCGCCTAGGGACACAACAATTGACCGAACCTCGAGCGGAGAACACATTGGCAGCATAACTGTTCGCAAGTTTGTAGAAAGGAATCAGCCAATTGCTGTGATATCAGGTCATGTGCATGAGGCTCAGGGCACCGACACAATCGGATCCAGTGTGGTCGTGAACACGGGACCTGCGAAGAACGGAAACTTTGCGATAATTAATATCGACAAGAAAGTTGACGTGATTTTCGCGAAATTCATGTAGCAAAAGTAACAGCGCTTTGAAGAAGAGTTTGCTGTGCCAAGAGCGGTGGTCTACGCGACTTCCTCAAGGAATTCGCGTATATCCTCAGTTGACAACCGATCAGGATCGTAACTTACGAGAACGGCGTTGGCGACATAATCGACTGCGACATGCTTGACGCCGCTCAACTTCATGAGCTTGGTCTCAATCTCTGAGCAAGATGAGCAACCTAAGTGGAAGAGAGAGAAAATCGCGTCAGCAGTTCTTACATTCCCACGACTGGCTGGATTCTTCATCCGTTTTCGTTGTACGTCTTAACGGCCTTTTCGATTAAAACGGGCTGTGCACAAAGAAACACAGTGTAGTACAATTATGCGATTGGCAGAGTGAAAATCACGGATCGGTCACTCATCTCAATTCTTGGTGATAGACCGATCTGAGCAAACATCGCGGTGATATAGTGCACCAAGAAGATGGACCAATTCAATCCAAAATCATGTATCAACGTCACAACATGACTATGGGCATCTGAAGTCTCACTAAGCTCGAAAAGCTGAGCGTAGGTCGCAAGGGTGCGGATGTGGCCTATCAATGGGTCCAGTCCGACTTTTCCCTCCTTTGCAGTCGCGAAGGCTTGGGGGATGCTGCTGCCAGCGGTCTTGGCCACGTCAATGAGCTGGTTTACATCTGCAGCCAATAGAAGACCGCGAAATGGGGCGCTGCTGATCTTCACCGTGTTGATTTTCCGGGCAAACCGGTCGAATTCAGCGTACTGTTTGAGGATCTGGTTGACGAGGGTGTTAGGGCTCACGTTCAGTGTACCGGCCTCTGCTTCCACCGCTTTCAGTGCAGATTCGTCTATTCTAAAGGATTTCGGGACCGTCTTTGACTTGCTCCTCTCGCCAGAACCGGGCATGATTGCTCTGACCTTTTCGTTTCTAGTCCATTGTTGTTAAGGTTGTGGAAACCTGAGGAAATAGCAGGCCTGGTTGTCTCAGGATGAAATCTTAGATACCCTATCGCAAATACTACCTGTTTAGGTGACAAACATGGCAGTTGATCCAGTCTGCAAAATGAACGTCTCGGAAAGCCAAGCAAAGTACACGAGTACGCATAATGGGACAAAGTATTACTTCTGTTCGGCAGCGTGCAAGCAGGAATTCGAGAAGAATCCAGGCAAGTACCTCTAAGCCTGGACAGTCAACCGGGCACTCGGCTCTTCCACAGATCGTCCCCCGTGGCTAAGGCGGGATATCGAACTCGTTGTTCCGCCTGAGCGGATACGCAATACTTTGTGTTTCAGAGTGTACAGTCTGCTTAAGGGCACTCGATTGAGTTCGGTGGAACGGATGGATGTGAACCGATGAACAGCAAGACTAACATGGCAACTTCTTACGGCGTGGTTTCACGAAATCAGATGGGACGGTTTCACCGAACTCTTAATTCCAAGCAGGCTGTACCCTCGCGCAAGATTCGGAGCGAATTGAGATGAATAAGGTACCTACGCTTGCGCTTTTGCTCGTGGCTATGGGGCTCGGAAGCCTAGTTGTCGGATTAGCGTACACTGCGTACAGCTTCAACTCATATGCAAACTGGGGGTTGCAGACGCAAAACCAGCAGGGAATGATGGGCCAATTGTACCAACCTCGACCCCAAACTCAGTCGAACACTCCTATCACACTTGACCAAGCCAAAACGATTGCAGAGCAGTACCTTGCGTCGCTGAATAATCCGAACTTGGCGATCAAGGAGATCATGGAGTTCCAGTACAACTTCTACGTCATGTACTACGAGAAGGATACAGGCATCGGGGCCTTTGAGATGCTCATCTGGAAGCAGACTCCACCATCTGGGATGATGGGTGGAGGTATGGGCATGGGCGGTGGTATGATGACTGGAGTCATCATGCCTGAACCGGGACCGAACATGATGTGGAACACGAAGTACAGCAACATGGGTTCAGGTATGATGGGTCAAGGAATGATGGGAAACAGAAACCCTGCAACAACGATGACCGTGACGAAAGACAAAGCGCTCCAGATTGGTCAAGCGTACCTAGACCAGAACTTGAACGGCGCCAAGGTCGAGGATGCGATGCAATTCTACGGCTACTACACCATCGACTTCACCGTGAACGGAAAGATTGGAGGAATGCTTAGCGTCAACGGGCAGACTGGGCAGGTGTGGTATCACTCATGGCATGGCACCTTCATTCAGGAAATCGAAATCGGTTAATCTCGGAGGTGAAAGAGCAAAATGACAAATGATGAAAGACCGACAGCCGCCTTCATACTTTCACTGGTCGCTGGCGTCTTCATTATCTTAGGTGGAGGAATGATGTCGTTGTTCGGTTACGGGTTCATGGGAATGATGGGCCGTGGCTTCGGCATGATGGGATTTGCCTTTGGAATGATGGGATTCCTAGGCCTAATCTTCGGAGTTATCGTCATCATAAGCGCCCTCATGTTGAACAGCAAACCCCAAGAACACACGACATGGGGCACACTGATCCTGATCTTCTCGGTGATCAGCATCTTCGGCAGCGCCATGGGCGGCTTCGGAATCGGCCTGATCCTGGGAATCATCGGCGGCATACTAGCGATAACCTGGAAACCTCCCGAGAAGAAATAACCCAAACGAAACGGACCCGTTTTTTTAGGTCCCCACCTTTTCTCTCTTGCCCGGTCAGTCAGCCAACCAGCTGCATCGATTCGCGCATTCGCAAAGCCCTTCATGAAAGATTAATCTAGAGCGGGGAAACCTTAGCTTCGCCTTCACAAATCCGGGTGTCATGAATTGCCAATCAAAAACGGCGACTTCCTACTCGTCAACTACACGTTGAAAGTGAAAGAGACAGGCGAGACGGTCGGCACCACGCTGGAGAACGTAGCCAAGGAAGCGAAGATCTACCACGGCGAGGAAAAGTACGAACCATTCTTCATAGTTGTTGGCGAAGGTTGGGTACCCAAAGGCCTCGATGAGGCTCTGACAGGTCTGGAAGTCGGGAAAGCCAGCACCGTCGAGCTTACGCCCGAAAAGGGCTACGGTGCACGAGACCCGAAAAAGGTCCGATTGGTTCCTCTACGCAAATTCACAGCAGAAGGAATGACCCCAGTTCCAGGCCTACAAGTCAACATAGATGGTAAAGCTGCTCAAGTTCGAGCCGTAGGCGCTGGTCGAGTTCAGGTTGACTACAATCACCCCTTCGCCGGCAGAACACTCGTGTATGATTTGACAGTAGAGAAGATCGTTGAAGCAGACGAAGATAGGCTAAGGAGCTTGCTTCACAGACGCCTTCCGCCCGTTGATTTGGAGAAGTTCAATGTCAAGATCAGCGACGGCAAGCTGGAGGTTGAGATCCCGGAGGAAGCCTTCTTCCTTGAGGGTCTTCAAGTGGCCAAGCGCACGATCACAGCGGACATTGAAAAGTTCTTCCCGAAGACTGAGACGGTCACTTTTGTTGAGACTTTCAAGAAACCGACACCCGCTGCTCCTCTTACTCCGAAGACTGCTGAAGCTGCGGCGCCCGCTGCACCTGCTGCTCAGACCTGAGCATTTTGTTCGACGCTATTAGGGTAACAGCCTATTCTACCGCCACGAAAGAATGAACGCGAGATTGGGGTCCATAGAACAACTCCCAGGAATAGGCAAAATCGGTATCCTCCGACTCGTATTGTTGGCCGGCGCGATACTCTTCAGTTGGCTAGGCCTATGGAAGGGTTACATCCCATTTGACGTGGTCGCCGTACTAGCCACTCTAATCGGCGGCATACCAGTTTTCCGGGAAACGATCGAATCCATTCGGAATCGCACTCTCAACATGGAAGCCTCGATGAGCATAGGGGCCATCGCATCTCTGGCTGTGGGCGAATTCATCCCAGCCGCCGTCATCATCTTCTTCGCCCTGTTCGCCGAGGAACTCGAATCACTCACAATGAGTCGCGGAAGACAGGCCATCGGCAACTTGGTCGCAGAAGCGCCCAAAATGGCAATAGTGCGTAGGGAAGGCGTAGAAGTCAGTGTCCCAGCGGAGAGTGTGCGGGTCAAAGAGATAGTGATCGTGAAGCCTGGGGAGAAGATTCCGGTTGACGGAACAGTTCTAAACGGCTCAGCATTCGTCAACGAAGCCCCGATCACTGGCGAATCGCTCCCGGTCGAGAAACTCAATGGAGATCGAGTATTCACCGGTTCAATCAACGATTCCGGCTTCTTGGAGGTCGAGGCTACTCACGTGGGCCGCGATACCACCTTCTCACGGATCATCAGCATCGTGGACGCGGCGGAGCGTACAAAGGCACCAATCGAAAGGATTGGTGACAGACTCGCTGCCAATCTTATCTACATAGCCCTCATCCTGGCCGCATTCACTTTCATTATGAAATGGAAATCCTTGTGGGAAATCAGGCTCTGCTGGAAGCATACGGCGTAACCGAGTCCGGTCGAGTCCAGAAGCTGGTGTATGAAGAGTCACGTAGCGGCAGGTCAGTTGTGCTTCTCGCTCACGACAAGCATGCGTGTGGGGCCTTGAGCGTTGCAGATGTTGTTCGGGAAGAAGCGATGCAGGCTGTCTCGCAAATGATGGGTATGGGTCTTCGCGTGATAATGTTGACGGGCGATAACGAAGGGCCTGCAAGGGCCGTCGCGGGAGAGCTGGGCATAGACGAGGTTCAAGCCCACGTCCTCCCTGAACAGAAATCGGAGAAGATCTGAGAGCTTTTCGCCTCGGGTAGAAAGGTAGCAATGGTGGGGGATGGGATCAACGATGCTCCGGCTCTGGCAGAAGCAACTGTGGGCATCGCGATGGGGTCGGGTACAGATGTGGCTCTGGAGACCGCAGACATCGCATTGATGACCAATGAGCTGGGTAGGATCTCTCAGCTCATTGCGCTGGGGAGAGAGAATCGAAGGGTGATCCTGCAGAATTTCGCAGGCACATTGGTAGTGGATGGTTTCGGCGTGGCGTTAGCAATAGCTGGAATGATTCACCCGTTAGCAGCGGCTTTCATTCACACATTCTCAGAACTAGCGTTTATGCTGATTCAGCGCGCCTTCTGAGATCCTAGAAAAATAGGAATATGCGGGTATCGGTTAGTTTTTCCGTTTACCTGATTCGTCTGTATCGGTTCATCGTATGAGTCTGCCAAGAATAGCTCCGCAGTTTCCTTGTGGCGCCGAAACCGCAAGCGGAGCATCGCTTCCATCGGATGTGGTATGAATGGCGACCGCAACGTCTGCACCGTATGTGCGTTTTGGATCGTCCGCGCCTTCCGAAAGAAGCTGTACCCTTAGTCATCTCAATTGACTCCTAGAAAACTAGCTTCGGTTAGTGCTTGATTACCTCTTTGGAGGGGGCGAGACGAGTACTACGTTGTCGCCTCTAACGATTATAGTTCCTATGTTTCGCGTGTTCTCTGGATTCGAGACGTCCTCAGCGTCCTCTAATACCAGATTCATGTGCTGGTCGTAACTGTACAGTTTCCCTCGTATGGTACGGCTACCTTTCAGTTCCACGAGAACGATTTTGCTTAGGCTCTCTTGGAAGATCTTGTCGGCAACTGCAGACATTATACTTTCTGACCTAGCTCTGGAATTGCGTTCACCGTAAAGGAACGGCGCTCCAAATTAAAGCTTAGGCTAGGCGCATTATCACCCAACTGCACGGTGAGCATGCATGGCTTCGAGTTTCGGACTGCGGCGAGGCATTCGATGTTAAGTATGCATAAGTACCGTTAAGCTGGTTGAATGGTCCTTGCCCGCAAAGCTGTACCTGAAAGACAAGGAAGTTCGACAGCTAATCAAGGAGTTCACCGAGCGATATCCCGCCTCCGAGCCCACACTCAAATCAGCAAAGGTGTTCGAGGAACTTTCTGTTGATGGGAATTCGGTGTTCTTTGTGGATGGGAAGCCTTTGATTCTACGAACCAAAACAGAGCTGCTCCCATCGCTGAAGTTCGAGGAGCTGATCAACACTTTGCCCAAAATTGTCGTTGATATGGGAGCTGTTTCACATGTCGTTAATGGAGCACAGATAATGCGACCAGGCATCAGACAGTTCAAAGGCGACTTTGTTTCAGGAAGTCTCGTTGTCATTATTGATGAGAAATATGGCAAAGCCCTCGCGCTCGGTCGAGCAGAGATGGATTCTAACGCGATGCAGTCTCAGACCAAGGGTAAGGTAGTCGCTAACCTTCATTTCGTTGGAGACGACTTCTGGAAGTCATTCACAACCTAGGTTAAGTGCTATTCCAGTGGAAAAACACCCTCAGCTAATTTGTACGTGTGGGTGACAAACTTCGCATACTTCGCAGTGGAAGCCCTGCTAAGTCTTAACACGGGCGTGTTAGAATGCCTAGGTTCCTGTGCAAACGTTTAAACTGCTATCGTCCGAGACAACACGACCCGGCAAAGCGTGGCTTTCAATGATAGATTCCGACGATGAGAGAGATGAACGATTCCCGCTGGTGAATCCTTCGATTCAACACCCAATCTATGTCAAGGCCTATCCTCTAAGGGATCCAACCGACGTCCCGAGAATCAAGGCGGAAATAATCGAGGGCAACATCCTCATCGTCAAGATCACCCCAATCGCAAAGCGAAGCGTCGAAGAAACGAAATCCGCTATCAGCGAACTTGTTGACTTCGTGAAGTCGATTCAGGGAGATATCGCTCGGCTGGGAGAGGAGCGAATCGTAATGACTCCACCCACCGTGAAAGTTTGGCGTGGAAAAGAAAACTCCGCTCTGACAGTGGCTCCAGCAGGGAGCGGAGCAGACGAAGAGACCGAGTAGTCTTCCCTAACTTATCTTAGTCTGAGCGTTTCCTGGATATCAGGAGCGATCGTTCTAAGCTTCAGAATCCGAGAAACCTGCTGTGCAAACAGGTCAGTTTTTCGCCTCTCGCCATGTCCAACTATGACTCGGGACGGTCTGGGTGAGATGCGCTTCAGAAAACCGAACAGTTGATTCCGATCCGAGTGTCCCGAGAAGCCCTCTACACTCTCAACCCTCAGATTGACCTTGTAAGCCTCAACCTTCCCGTTTCTTCCCATCAACGAAACTTCTCTTCCACCGTTTTTCAGTCGATTTCCTAAGGTTCCCTCGACCTGGTAACTGACGAACACGAGGGAGTTCCGCTCGTCAGGGGCGAGGTATCGGAAATAGTCTATTGCGGGTCCACCCTCCATCATACCTGATGTAGCTAGGATGACGGCAGGGTCGCCTGCTGTAATCTTCTCTCTATCCGACGGATGGTCGACATTCGTGAAATAGTCCGACTGGAACGGGTTAATGTCCTTGTACAAAATCTGTTCGCGCAGATCACGAGCTAAGTATTCTGGATACGCCGTGTGGATCGCAGTCGCTTCTGAGATCATTCCTTCAAGGTAAATTGGGAGTTCTTTGATTTGCTTGTTCTTCATGTAACTATTCAAGACAAGCATGATCTCCTGTGCGCGTCCCACCGCCAAAGTGGGAATCAGAATCTTCCCACCCTTCTCAGCGGTCTCGTTAACGATCCTAGCGAGCTTACCCTCTACAGTTTCCCTATCAGACATCACATCATCCGGTGCACCATAAGTGCTCTCCATGATCAACGTCTCAACCCTAGGGAACGAACATGCAGCCGGTTCAAGGAGCATCGTGCGAGCGAACTTGAAGTCCCCTGTGTTGTGAAGGAACAGGAATCCAAATCCGCCAACGAAGTTCTCGTAACGTTCAACTGACAGGTCGTAGACGTATCGTCGAGTTGGCTCAACCTTACGAATGCTCTTCACTTCGTCGTAGATGAATGGCGCATGAGAAATCAGAGCATCATTTTCTCCACCAAACTGCAGCAAAGTCTCCAGGTGATCTCTTCCAATGCTCTTGGCGTATCTGTAAGCTGTTTTCAGAAGTCGCGCCTGAAGTTCCGGTGAGAGCGCTGCTATCGGGGTACGGTTCCACAGAGGGTTCTTGTGTCTCTTGGGATTCACTGCGATGAGGGCGCGGGACCACTCCTCGATTTTCACTTTCTCGAGGAACCGTGCCAGGTTGTCGAGGCCATAGATTGTGATGATGTGCATATCCGATGTGCGGTTGTATTCGAAAGTGACTGGGATTCCTAACCTGAGCAGCAGAAAGGCAGCATCCTGGAGCAGAAGCTCGCTCTTCGAGCTAACACTGATCGAACATCCCTTGCTCCTGATGCGGAGGGATCCGTCGCCCTCAAAGTAGCCTCTAAGGAATTCGCAGACGTTTGCCTCAGGTCCACTGAGTATTATCGATGGAACTCGCTTTGTGTGCGCTGTACCCAGAGCACCGACTAACGAAAGGAGTTTTTTAAGGCTGCGTGAGTGGAATCTAACCTCACGTTTATCCTCAAAGTACCGGCAATTAAAGATGGGTTCGCTGGTTTTCAGGCAATCGGCTCTCACCTCTTCGTCATAATTGGTTATGACGACAGTGTTACCCTGAGTGCTTCCTTCTGAGGCAAAGTAGCCTAGGAAGCGAGAGAACTGTGCGGTTATCTCAAAGTGTTTCGGGAGGTTTGCCTTAAGCCTTGGAGAATCATCGATTCCGAGCTCACGGAAGATTGACCGCACTCTCGAAGCCTTTGCATGGTATTTCTTCGCGATCGCAGATCGATACGCCCCACGTTCGAAGTGTTCGCGAACCCAGCGCAGGATTTCCGGTTCTCGATCGGGGAACTTGCGTTTGATATCGTCACGATATTTCCCGAGTAACTGACGGAGCTTTGCTCGGTCGTTCTCGAAGACGCGAAATTCCCTCTCATCTAGCTCGATCATAGGGCTAGCAGAAGCAAAGTTCGGAATGAGGCCTGTGCCGACCAGGTAATCGCCTTTCCTTAATTCGCGGACTTTGGCTGCGGCGATTTGACCGTTGCTAACGGTGAAAACGCTATGAGAGCCTGTCACCAGTGCCTTCCTCCCTGTTGACGTAGTAACTTCATAGAGTTCCTCTGAAATTGGGTGTCTTAGGAAGCTGGTGATGGGAACAGTCTTCAACTCGCAAGTTGATGGATCGAAAGCAAAGGTCTTCCAACCCTCAAGATTCTGAACTCTCTCAACAAACCCCTTGGTTGGCTTATGCTCTTGCATCAAGCGGTCGATTAGTTCGCCAATTCGAGTAATCTGGACTTGGCCGGCCGGGTCAATTACTGTGATTGGGCTTGACCAGTCCACAGAGTACACAACGTTATGCAACCCTTCTCCGATGTGTAGGTGGACGATTGAGCTTCCGATTATGTGGCCTGCGTTATGTAGGGTGAGTTTGATGTCTGGTGCTACGTCTGTTACTACGCCGTACTTGACGGGTATTGTGTGCATGACTACTTCGCGGACGTCCTTCTGGTCGTATGGAGCGTAGGCTCCTTCCTTGTTGCCCACATCTAGATAGTCGAGCTGAAGGAGTGTCATAAGCACCGAGGTTGGTTCGGAGCAGTAAACAGGTCCATCAAATCCGTACTTGAACAGGAACGGCACGAACCCACAGTTGTGCACGACGATGCCGTTTGCGATGTAATTGGAGTGCCCGGGAACCGTCAGGTCGTATACCTTATCGCAATCGCTGGGTCGTTCAGTAACTTGCGCTACGGGCTCCCACATCACATCAGATTCTAGGAGTCGCATCATGTATTCGATCCTACTAGTCGCATTAGTCTTGGAGCCAGACTTTGCTATTCTTAGGAGGTCGCGCAGTAGCTTTGTTAGTTCTGTCCTCGTCGGAAAATGACCACGTTTGCGTTCATAGTGCGTGTAGTGGAACCCAAGTCTCCGAAGATCGATTCTTCTGAGTCCAAGGTCTTCGACTAGGCTCATGACCGTCTCCGTGTCTATGGGTACAAGGTCCATCCTCGGTGCGAAGACGCCGCCGACTCGCTTGATCAGGGCATGGAGCTTCCTCGCTTTCTCCGCGTCTTCGAACCCGATCTGCTTGCTGAATGTTTTCAATGAGGCAGGGTCGGAGATTGTGAGCTGGTAACCGGGGCCGCCACCAAATGTCGACTTCTTCTGGTCGTGGTCATAAAGATGCGAGATTATTCCGAATCTTAGAAGAAGCAACTGAGTTTTGTGGGCTAAGTCAGGGCTTGATGTTGTAAACACTATGTGATGATGACCCACTGATCCCTCCGCGTCGTATAGGCCTCGCAGAAAACGAGCCACCTCTTTGCGAGTTGACTTACAGATTGCTTTGGGTATTCTCCTCTCGGGGCTTTTGACAAGCAATGTAGGTTCAATCGACTCAAGCCACTCTCTGAATCGTTTCGAGGAGACTATCAGTCGATTCCTTTCAGAAATTCGCTTGACGGACGGCTTAACTCTGAACTTCTTTCTCATCAGTCTAGAATATGTCTTGAGGTTGGAGATGCTCTTGTCCGTGCACACGACCTGTCCATAATCCCAACCGGCCTTCGTTCCGTCCCCAAGCAGATATCCAATTACCTGGCATAGGATTGGGTCTGTTCGTGTTGGGAAACCATGGATATGGGGAAGGGGTTGTCTGCTTCCAGGAATATCCAATCTTCGGACCGTTGCGACATAATCTCCAACGTGCAGGTCCTTGGCTAACCTAGTTGTTGGTGTCCCACAGGAGAACGTGAAGAATGGGTGGTCCAAGGTCGTCTTGAGGCGCCTCGTTCGTGTCCGAATTTCAACCATCCTTTGAGGAGCTGTCAAAGCCCCTCTCTGAATGCAACTAATGGCATCCAGCTTCATGGTCTGGTTGAAATCGACAGCGGGCACCGTTTGTCCTGTGGCTACGTCTGGGATTGGAGCTATTTCGCCATCGGACAGCTGAACGTAGGAATCTGGGTGGAGACAGTGGTCGAGATGTGCGTGAGATATGATGACCGCGTCCAGCTTGTCTATGTCGAATTCGTCCGAATCGATTCGCGGGTAAGCGGTACTCGGCTGATTGGCGCCTGCACTGACTCCGCAGTCGAGTAAGACGCAGCTCTCTTCGGTCTCAATTAACATTGACGATCTTCCGACTTCGTGGAATCCTCCCAGTGGCGTCAGGAAAACCCTTGACGTCCTCGTAACTCGTGGTCGGAAGATGCGTTCTCCGACGTCCCGGAATATTCTGCTTCTCTCTTCGCTTTCAGAGTGGAGAATGTGGCGTGTGCTGGCGATGATCTTGGACGGCAGTGGAGGTGCACGAAGTACTCTGGGACGCCAGCTCGTCGTCTTGATGATCTCTGACAGTGTGGACCCGTCCTTGCCGATAGCCAGTCCAGGTTTCTTGGCTTCGATTACGACTTCGCCCAATGTGGGATCGAAGTTGATCTCTGTAATCTCCGCCTCGGTTGGGACGATTCCCTTGATGAGGCGCTCTGATTCAGTTTCGGTGTGTCGGATGGAGGGATCTGAGCGAATTACAACTCGCTTGTGCAGAAGGTTGACGATGTCTGTGACCACGTAGCTCTGTTCGAGCAGCAATGCCACGTTCTTGACGTATATCGCTAGGCGTGGGCCTTCGAACTCGATCCTGGTTATCTCGGCCTCTTTGGGCATGTGGGTGACTATGGTCTCGCGTATTCTTGCCTGTGAGTCATCTACGAGTCTAGCCACTGGGGAAACCTTCGTGAAACCTAGCTGTTCAGAATTCTCATGACGTAGGGTTAACTGGCTTCAACGAGTATGCGCTTCTTTTCGTCCTCGTTGAGTTCCCGGTAACCTTCCTTCGATATGACCGCCACATCAAAGCTGTCTCCGCTCGCAGAGTCACGCTTCATGGCCGAGTTGACCGCCTTAACCACGAGCGGTATTGCGTCCTTCATGGCCATGCCCTCTTTGTAACCTGGCTCGAGGACACCGTAAGCCACTGGTGATCCCGATCCGGTTGATACGCACTTTTCTTCGGTGACGCTGCCTAGAGGATCAAGGGCGAAGATGTGGGCACCATCATCGTCTACTCCCCCAATGATTGATTGAAGGATGAATGGATAGTACCGCGACGAGAACAAAACATTGGCCGCTAATCGAGCGACCGCGCTTATCGGAATTGGGAGTCCCTTCTCGTACTTGTAGAGCTTCGAATTCGCGCGCAGAACCTCAACAACGGTCTGGGCGTCGGCTACGCCTCCAGCGATCGTCATAGCCACATGATCGTCTATCGCATACACTTTCTTGGCTTTCTTATGCGCGACGAACGTGCCTAGCGTGGCACGAGTGTCCGTTCCGAGGACTATTCCATCACGACAGACGACGCCCATCGTGGTCGTGCCTGTCAGCACGTACTTCGGCATGTTGTTCTTCTCTTCATGGTACATGAGTTTGTTCTGCCTCCGAGAATATCTTCCGGAGCACAACGCAAACGCGCTTCAAAACGTTCCAGCGCGTTCGCATAGACCGCATCATGACCACTTAAAAACATTTCTTGAACATCGAGTTCTTGACAGCGGTTCTAGTCTTACTTGGTCAATAAATATCGGCAATATCGGCAACTTTGAAAGTTTCCAAAGAGAATCATTCTCGAAGCTGCTTAGTACACACAAATTCTTGCTGGTTCGGACATGCATCGCGCCTACGAAGTAGAAAACGAGCTAATGGAGGAGGCAGTTTCGGAGCTGAAAGCTCACAGCGAACTCTCAGCTCGTCTAAGTGACGCATTGATCAAGGCATTAGGCGAACGTTTCACGAATGGTTGGCAATTGGCGAAGTCACGAAAGGTTCGACGTTACGAATTCAAACCGAGCGGCAGAGTCGTCTGGGCGGTTCAAGGCAGGAAGGGTGAATATCAAGTCATGCCCGATATTCCGTTCTGTTACTGTGACGATTACTATTTCCGAGTCATGGACAGGAAGCGGGGTCTCTGTTACCACATCATTGCTCAACGAGTCGCAGAAGCCCTCAACCAATTCGAGAAAATCGCAAAGAAGGATTCACAATACCCCAACATAACTGCTCGTTGGAGAGCGAAGGAAACATCGCCCAAATCCGAATAGCACTAGATTGAGCAGTGTTTAAAAGGGCACTTGCTTTCTAGGGGCAGGCGTGTGTTCGCACCTTGACAACCGATGAGATGTACGGTCTCATTCAGATCGGAATCATGTTCTTAGCATTCCTAGCGTTCTTACTGATCTTTGTCTATCTCGCCTACGAGAAGCCCTCATCCGGATGAGCAAGGAACGACTTCACCGAGCGGGCCCAAGGCACCTGCTTCTGCTTAAGAGCGAGATTTCCTTCGTTGAGTTCATCGAGACAGGCTAGGTTGGAGTCCGGGCGATGCTCGAGAACACATTCGCGCAGTTGCATAGACCCATCCGAAGCCACTTGGAAAAGATCGGCTTAGAGGAACCCAGCGATATTCAGAGAATCGCCATACCCCCAATCCTCCAAGGAAAGAATGTCCTCGTAATCGCACCAACTGGAACCGGCAAAACTCTCGCCTCAATTCTTCCGATCTTCAACATGTTCCTCGAACAACGTTCAGCAGGAGAAACAAAGGGAATCTCAATTCTCTACATAACCCCACTGAGAGCTCTAAATCGTGATATCGTGCGCCGGCTCTCCGAGATCGGAAAGGAGCTCGATATCAAAGTCCAGGTTCGACACGGAGACACGCCCACCAGTACTCGAGCGATGCAAGCCCGGTCTCCTCCCGAAATGCTTGTCACGACACCGGAGACTCTTCAGGCTATACTTCCGGGTCGCAGGATGCGGGAACACCTCAAGGGCGTGAGATGGGTTGTCGTTGACGAAATTCATGAACTCGCTACTGATGAGCGCGGCGTTCAGCTATCTCTCGGCTTAGAGCGGTTACAACATCTCGCGGGTAGAAGCTTCCAAAGGATCGGTCTATCTGCAACGGTCGGTGAAGAACAGAAAGTAGGTCAATTCTTGGCTGGAACCGGACGACCGGCAACAGTCGCGAAGTCCGAGGAGCTGCGACAGTTCGAGGTGCAGGTTCAATACGTTGCTCCCACATCGGACGACATCAAAGATTCCGATCGGTTCGGGCTACCGCCCACTACAATAGCAAGAGCCAAGCGAATCG
>Ga0315282_10007495_pt1 | contig 17885 bp, 16 predicted proteins | sample YL17G07_20_MG_FD_203693 | JGI IMG/M metagenome (GOLD analysis project Ga0315282, IMG submission 203693) | Sediment microbial communities from Yellowstone Lake, YNP, Wyoming, USA - YL17G07_20 | ecosystem: Environmental > Aquatic > Freshwater > Lake > Sediment | place: USA: Wyoming | collected... | reverse complement strand
TAAAAACTTCTGCTCACGCAAATTATCGCAGTTCGGCGGGAATCGGTTCGACTGAGCCCTTCGGCAGTGAGCTCAGGGCCGAATTGCTCGCCGAAGTCCTATAAAAAAAATTTTCAAAAATTTTCAAAAAAATCTCTTTGTTTGTTGACATGGTGGTAGAAAGTGGTAATGTTTCCCACAAAGGGTTGCTTGAGTGGGGCAAAGACTATGCTGTTATTAACAGGGGAATATCAACACGTGGTGGATGAGAAGGGGAGGGTTCTCGTCTCCAACAAGCTCCGCAGCCAGATAGATGCCGATGAGCACGGCAGCAATTTCTACCTGGTCCTCGGTGCAAACGGCATACTTTGTTTGTATCCCGAAAAATGCTTTAGGCAGATACCGCTGGCAATTGCACCCGGTGCAACCGCACCCGATGAGGCCGTGGTGTTTGAGCGTATGAGCTTTGCTCTGGCCAGCAAGGTGGAGCTCGATGCCCAGGGACGCCTGCTTTTGAATGAAAAGTTGCGGAAAAGGGCGGGATTAAAGGACAACATCACACTTGTTGGCGTCAGGGACCATATTGAATTGTGGAACAGCGATAGCTGGGAGCAGTATCTTACGGACCATATGCCCCAGTATCAAAAGCAGATGGCTCAGGCCAGACAGGTCGTTTTACAGAAACAGAACGAGGAACTTTGAGTGTGCAAGTGGAGGCAAAATGCTCCAGGTTACTTCAAACCATTGTCAGATTGTGGCAGGGAGCCTGACCGGCGAGAGGGAGGTTGACGAACAGACCTTCGCCTCGCTGGAGGTCCTTGCCGGGCGGCTGGAACGGCTGAAAGACCTCGACAAGGCTTTTTATAAGGTCTCGTTTTCGCCCGCCGTCGGGAAGCTCCAGAGCCAGAAAAACCCCCTGCCTGTGGGCTAAAAGGATAGGCGTACGGTTTGCCGTAGGCGCCAGCTATAAGTCTGGGCCTATGGAAGGGCATATCACTCGATAGACGGTTATCTATTGTTGTAAAAGTGGATGGTTCGATAGTAGAGCATGTCCCGGTTCTTGCGGGAAGGTTGGCCGAACAGATAAGCTTACCGCCGGATGGGGTAATGGTTGATGCAACCATTGGGAATGGAGGTCATAGCTATCTGTTTGGCAGGACTTTAGGCCCCCAGGGTCTTATCATCGGCTTCGATGTTGACCCCAAGGCCATCCAGAGGGCCAAAATCAGGTTAAACGGCCTTTCCTGCAAAGTCGTTTTCATTCATACCAGCTTTTCTCAAATCGCCGACCAGCTCCATAGCCAGGGGATAGACGAGGTTGATTTCATATTGGCGGATTTGGGTCTTTGTTCGGCACAGTTGGCCGACGAGGAGTTCGGCCTTAGTTTCCAGCAGAATATGCCTCTGGATATGAGAATTGATAAAAGATTAAAGACCACTGCTGCCGATATAATTTCTAATGCAGACGAGAAGTCCCTGGCCGATTTGATTTATAAATTCGGCGAGGACAGGGCGTCGCGCCGCATCGCCCGGTTTATCGTGCAGTATCGCAGACAAAAGCCCATAACAACGACCGGCGAGCTGGCCGCGATAGTCTGCAGGGCGCTGGGGCAGCCGGCGCAGAGGCGCAAGAGCAAAATTCATCCGGCCACCAGGACTTTTCAGGCCTTAAGAATTGTGGTCGGCAATGAGCTGGAAAACCTGGAGAAGCTGCTTGTCTCGGCGCCGCAGTTATTAAAGAGAAATGGTTACATGGCAATCATCAGCTTTCACAGCCTGGAAGACAGATTGGTTAAAAATAGTTTCAAACAAAATCAAAGGCAGGGCATTTACAGGATTATTACGAAAAAACCCATTGTTGCGACGCGGGAGGAATTTATTGAAAACCCGCGCGCGAGAAGTGCGAAGTTGAGAATTGCACAAAGACTGTAGTTGGCGAATAGGGGACCGTTAAATGTTCAGGACCAATTTTAATAAACCCTGGAGAAAATGGAGTTCTATTATGACTTCCGATGCCAAGATTGGATTGTTGTTGGGTTTGGTCTTTATAGTTGTAATTGCATTTATAATCAACGGTCTGCCGAGCTTTCGCGGCGACAAGGACAGTAACGGGCTGACTACCAGGATGGCCGGCCTGCAAAATGGGCCGCCCGGCCTGGGGGCCAAGGAACGTAAAGCGCAGGAAACGCTGAACCTGACCGACTCGGCCAAGGAGCAGCCCGCCGAACAAACTCAGCCTTTGTCGCCGAACACCGGTGATGTTCGCTCCATAGCTCCGCTGCCCACAGGCGAGTCCGTTGTCAGGGACATTCTTGTCGGCAAGACCCCGGACAGCTCGCTTCCACCTGTTGTGCAGCAGTCTGACCAGACTAAGACGACTATTTTGGGGCCGATTGCCGCTGAAAAGGCCGAGCTTAACAAACCCGGTTCCGTCAAGTCCGATTCTATCAAACCGGACTGGCCGAAGAGCCATATCGTCAGCGCAGGCGATAGCCTGGCTGCAATAGCCAAAAAATTCTACGGCGAGCAGGAAGGCAACAGAAAAGTAAATATCACCAGGATATTTGAGGCCAACAAGAATGTGCTGAAATCGCTCGACCAGATTTATGTCGGTCAGAAACTTGTGATACCGGCCCTGGTTTCGCCGGCGGATACCGGCAAACCTGCAAGTGCCTTTTCGTCTTCGGTGTTTGAGAAGGTTAAATCCATCGGCCAGCGTCATATTGCGGCTGAAGACGCCAAGCCCGGGCAAACCGGCAGCGGCGAGTATGTTGTTGTGCGGGAAGGTGATAATCTATGGCGGATTGCCGCCCAGAACCTCGGCGACGGCAGCCGTTACAAAGAAATAAGCAAGCTGAACGCTGATATTTTGAAGGATGAGGATACTCTTGTCGTTGGGATGCGCCTGAAACTGCCGGCTCGATAGTCGCAGTGGGGCTGCTTATCAGACAACGTCTGCCGGGAACATTTGAGCATTACCCGCGGAGGCTGCCGCAGCGGGATTATGAAGTCTCAATTCCGTTTTGTTTTTGTGGTTTTATATCTTACGGCTGTTTTAGTTTTCACTGCCTACCTGCGCAGCGCCGGCAATCACATTTTCTATAAGCTCTGGAACGTCGATACCGAGCGAAGTCGGCTAAAACAGCAGCTCTGGCAAAAGCAGCTGCGGCTGGAGAGTTTGATAAACCCGGACGCCGTTTCGCAGCGCCTGGGCGAGTAGCAGAAAAGTCAGCGCCAGGTTTTATTTTATGTTCCCGCCAAAGCTGGCCCCCGACAGAAACATTCGGGGGTGGCGGGATAAATTTTTGCGATTGACAATAAATTATGTGTCCCCCGCTCCTGTCTTCCGACAGGAAGACGCGGGGGTGGCGGGTCCGGCGGTCATAAATTGAGAAGCGTCCGAATCACCACCTTTCTTTTGCTGCTTGTAATTGCAGCTTTCCTGGCTCTGTCAGGGCGGTGTTTCTACCTTCAGTATTTCAAAAACGAGCGCTACATTGGCGTATGCCTCAAGCAGCAGCAGGGGCTGGTGTCGCTGAAGCCCCAGCGCGGCGTGATACTCGACTGCCGCGGCAGGGTCCTTGCCGCAAGTAATAAAATCTACACCGTTTTTGCCGAGCCGCGAACAATAAATGACCCCAAGACCACCTCGACCGACCTTGCCCCGGTTCTGGATATGGGCGCTCACGAGATTTGCAAACTTATCACGGAAGGCAAAAATCCGGGCTTTGTAAAGATAAAGGCAGGGGCCGACCCGTGCGAGTGCAGCGCTGCAAGCAGAATCTACGGCATCGGTGTCCAATCCGATTGGCTGAGGGTCTATCCGATGGGACACATTGCCGCACACGTTGTCGGTTTCACCAGCGCCGACAATCGCGGTTTGGGAGGTATTGAGCTGCGGTATGATAAAGAGCTGGTTGGCTCGCCGGCACAGGAAGTGTTTCTCGCCGATGTGTATCGTCGGCCCATTCGGCCAAAGGAGCAGAACGGCGTCCTGAGCGATGGCGCCGGCATCATTTTGACCATCGATGCCACCATTCAGAAATTTGCCAGAGATGCGCTTGTCGAACAATACAAAAACTACCGGGCCGAGTCGGCGGTGGCGATTGTGGTCGAGCCGAAAAGCGGGGCGATTCTGGCCCTGGTGTCGTTGCCGGATTTTGACCCCACCGATGCTCGCTCGACCGACCCGAATAATTTTCTCAATCACGCGATAACCGATGAGTTTGAGCCGGGCAGTATCATAAAGCCGATTGTGGCAGCGCTCGCCCTCGATGCGGGCGTAGTCAATAAGGTTGAAAAGATTTTCTGCGAAAATGGAAGCTACTACGGCAAAGGCTTCGGGCGAATCGGCGAATACCGCGAAGGTTTCGGCGACCTGACCGTGCGCGAAATCCTGATTAACTCCAGCAATATAGGTATGGCCAAGATCGGCCAAAGGCTTGGCAGAGACAAGCTCCACGAGGGCTTGACCCTTTTTGGTTTCGGCAAAAAAGGCGGAATCGACCTTCCCGGCGAGGCCGATGGGCTGCTGCGCCCCGCAGGCGAGTGGACAGGCTACAGTGTCACCAGGATTCCTTTTGGCCAGGAGATTTCCGTAACTGCGATTCAACTGGTCCGTGCCTTCTGCATCCTCGCCAACGGCGGCCGCCTGGTTCGACCTTACTTAGTCAAGGCAATGGTGGGAAGCGATGGCCGAATTATCAAAGTAAAACAGCCCACCCCGCCTGTCGGCTACGTCGTCAGGCCCGAAGTAGCCAGGTGGATTATTAACGAAGCTATGGTCGGCGTGGTCAACGAAGGCACGGGCAAACGGGCCAAGCTCGAAAAGTGGCAGGTGTTCGGCAAGACCGGCACCGCCAACATCGCAAGACACGACCAGCGGGGCTATTCGGAGGATGATTACATCGCATCGTTTGTAGCCGGCGCGCCGGTGGATGACCCGGCTGTCATTGTCCTGGTCTTGGTTCGCAGACCCAACAAAAGACTCGGCAAGGGATACACCGGCGGAATTGTCGCATCTCCTGTGGTCGCCGAGATAATCGAGAAAACCCTGACCTACCTCGAAAACCGCCGGCTCCGGTAACTACACCGCAGGATGTCACGCCGAACTCATTAAAAGGGAGGTCTGATTGGCCGAATGATAAGCTCTTGCTGCGCTCACGATGGCGTGTTATATTTTTGAGATGGTTAATTATCCAGACCGGGAGAAATTTTATGGCCAAAATAATCTACGGCGTTGCAGGTGAAGGGTTCGGGCACAGTACTCGCTCGCACCTGATAGGCCAGAGATTGATAGACGCCGGTCACGATGTAATGTTCGTGGGCTCCAAAAAATCACTTCTATATCTAAAACAATATTTTGGCCAGCGAGTGAAGGAGGTATTTGGTCTGTCTTTTGCCTACGGCCAGGGCTGCGTTGACCCAATAAAGACTTTGAAGAGGAACCTTCTCAAGCTGCCTAAGGCAAAGAGGCAAAATAAAGAGCTTTTCAAAGAGCATTTCGAGCCGTTCGGACCGGACCTTGTTGTATCGGATTTCGAACCTTTCAGCGCCTGGTGGGCCTGGCGGAAAAAAGTGCCATTTATCAGTATCGACAACGAGCATATACTCACTCTTTGTGAACTCGAATCCGCCAAAGGCGGAGCGAAGAACTGGTTTTCGCGGATGACCGCCAAAGTGGTGATCCAATGTCACTATGTGGGGGCGGTCGCTTACATAATCATCAATTTCTTTAAGGCCCCTTTGAGAATCAGCTCTGCCGTCCTGGCGCCGCCTGTTGTAAGGCCTGTAATTTGCACACTTCAAAGCCGTCCCGGCGACCATATTTTGGTGTATTCCACGACAGGGACAGGCGAGGAGCAGTTGCGAAAAATCCTCGGCAGATTCAGTGGGCAAAAGTTTTATATTTATGGCTTCGACAAAAGCGCGGAGGATGGGAACTGCGTCTTCAAGAAACGCTCAACCGAAGGATTCCTGGCCGACCTTGCGAGTGCAAGGGGCGTTGTAGCATCAGCGGGATTTTCGCTGATAAGCGAGTGTCTGTATCTGAAAAAGAAGATGCTGCTTTTGCCTTTGGCGGGCCAGTATGAGCAGATTATTAACGCGCACTATATCCAGAAGCTCGGCTTAGGGCTTTCGGCTGAAAAGCTGAACGAACCCATTTTGGCCAGGTTCCTTGACGAACTCGATAAGCCAATGCCCACTGACGAAAGGATTATCTGGCCGGATAACGACAAATTCTTCCAAATCTTCCAGGATGTCCTGAACAAGCTGGATGCCCCAGTCAGTATATCGCTTCGTTAGCCTTTGCTCTTATCGTGTAAGGGTTTCACTGATTCGGCTCGGATTCTGCTTTTTCACTTTCTCCCGCCTCCCATTTGAGATTCTGCAGGCCTTTGGTTTTGACGAATGCTACGTGGCCATCCACAAATAGAATGTTGCAGCCCTCGTGATGGTTGTCTGTGGTTAAAATTTTTGATCCGCCGGACTGGTTCCAGCCGGGCTGGGTCTCAAATAGCAGAACCATATCGGGCGGGGCATTCGTCCCCAGCTTTTCCACGTTTTCGTTCATAGCATAATTGCAGGGACCTTCAGGGGCGCCCAGGCAGATGAACGATTTAGGGGTTACTTCGACATGCTCAATCAGCAAATCGCACCATTTTGACGTGGTTGGGAACGTATCGTTATAATCGTTGGCGTAAATAAGCATCGCCTTGCCAAGCCCGGACATATTATTAGCGCAGACCATTCGCTGGGCTATGGTTCTCGTTCTTGCCAATGCGGGCATCATTATTCCCGCTATTAGCGCAATTACCGGCAGCGAAGCAGGGGGGATGGCTATCCCTGCAATGGCGAGACCGCTGCCTTTAAGCCGGCCTGCGCTTTTACTGATTTTGACTAAGGCCGCGATGCCGAGAGCTATTGCCGGTATCGCTGTTACAAGGCAGGTAAAAGGCGCCAGCAGACCAAGCACAAATGAGGCAATTGCCAGGCCGCTTGTTTTGGCCTGCGAGACGGGGGTTGATGCAGTGATGCCTGGCAATGTTGTGTTACAGAACCAGCAGGATGCAGCGTTATCCGGATTTTCCGTTTTGCATTTTGGACACCGCATTTTGTTTCCCTTTCAATTCAAGATTCGATTGGTGACTGTAGAACGCTTGCGCAAATCATAGAATTGTTGGACGGGATTTACCAGAATATTTTTACGTTTTATTGTGATGATGCCGGCTGGTCTTGTCCTGTTGTTGGACTGCGTTTGCCGATGTATCCGGCGTCGATGCAGAACTGGATTATGTCACGCGCCAGTGGTGCGGCATCGCTTGAGCCGTGCTGGCCGCCTTCGACAATTATGGCAATTGCAATTTTGCGGCCTGTGCTATCAACAGCAAAACCTCCAAACCACGCATTGTCCGGTTTTTCCGTTGACCCGGTCTTGCCATAGACCTTCACATCCTGTCCGCTAAAACCGCTGTGGGCGAATTCTTTATAAGCCGTTCCACCCGCCTCATTGACCACCGCATACATCCCATCATAGACCACCGCGAGTGTCTGGGCTGATATGCCAAGGTCAATCTCGTCGCTCGTCGCTCGTCGCTCGTCGCTCGTTGCTCGTTGCTCATCGCTCGTTGCTCGTCGCTCGTCGCTCGTTGCTCGTCGCTCGTCACTCGTAACATCAGGTGCGAAGAAAAGTTGAGGTGGTTTGTATAATCCGCCGCGGGCGATAGCTGCCATAGCGTTTGCCACCTGCAGCGGCGTAACGCGCAGATTGCCCTGGCCTATGCCGAACCACCTTCTCTCGCTTTCATCGAGTCGCGGCAACTGATTGAATTGCCGGACATCGGTCCTGGGCGGGATATTTGAGATTTGTCCCTGGGCTTGTCTTAGCTCTCGTGACTCGTTCCCCGTGGCCCGTGACTCGAGCGACGGGTCACAAGCGACGAGCGACGTAACGCGGCCGTAGCCAAATTTGAAGAGCCATTGCTGGAGAACCTGCGGCTCGATTCTGTCGGCGAGGCGCGAAAAGTAGATATTGCAGCTGCCCTTGGTTGCGTTATGAGCGCTGTTAAGCCCTTCGTTGTCGTGGCCCAGCCAGGAGTATCTATTGAATATCCAGCAGCTTGGCCAGCCGGTCGGCGCCTTTTGGGCCGGGCAGCTAATGACCTCATCGGCGGTGATTTTTCCGGATTCCAGAGCAGCGATTAGAATCAGCGGCTTTATAACCGAGCCGGGCGGATACTGCTTGTTGATTGCCCGATTGCGCAGCGGCTCATTTGGGTCGCCGGCCAGAGCAGTGTAGTTAGACCTGACCTGGTTCAAGTCGAAAACCGGTATCGATACTAAAGCGAGAATATCACCTGTCGCCACTTCGATTACGACTGCGGCAATAGGCGCTCTCCAGTTGGGGTTGTGCCGGCTGTCAGCCAGATAATCTTCTATTTTTTTTTGAAGTTCGATATCCAGTGTCAGCCAGACGTCTTTTCCAAACTCGGTTTCGGTCCGGCTTACCAATTGCTGGTCTATGTCATAGATTAGTTCGCCTCGTCTGCCGCGCAGGATAGTCTCGCAGACGTGTTCGACGCCGTCTTCTCTTCCGCAGACTTCGCCCTCTAAGTAGCTTGCGAACCTGTCATCCGCAAAAAGCTCTTTGTCCTGCTGCCGTGTGGCCGGGCCGACCCAGCCTATTGTCTGGGCGGCAACCGTTGCATAAGGATACGACCTTTGACCCTTCGGCAGGATTTCCACCCCGTCAATATCCGCAAATTCCAGTTGAGCGGTAAAAACATCATCGTCCGTTTTCAACTCCAGCAAAGGCCAGTCTTTGTCCATCTCCGCAATGTCATCCACTTTGCTGATAAGTAGAAGCTGCTGCTGTTTATCCGGGAATTTCTTTTCGAAATCCGCGATTGCCTCCGAGAGCGGAATGCTGCCTATCTTGTGGCCGTATTTTTCCAGAACACCCTCGTCGGCGCCGTTTCGTACCCACGCCACAAAGGTCCGCAAATTCCATATCCGCTTGTTTATTTCCTTAATATGTGCCTCGACCCGCTCGCTTATCAGGCCGAACTGATTGCACTTGTCAATCACCTGTTCCAGGTCTTCGCTCCTGGCCTGGAGTTCTTTTTGCTTTTTTGACCCCGTCCCGCTCTGAGCGAGGTCGAAGGGCTCATCCAGGAAACGGCTGAGCCTGTAGTTTATGCATAACTGAAATTGCGGCTGGTCGCCAGCCAGCACTTTACCTTTTCGGTCGAGTATCCTGCCTCTGACTGTTTTTAGCTGCCGCGACAGGCCTCTTTGACGTTTTAGCTCGGCAATCTCATCGTGTACGGACGAGTTGGGAAGCAGTTGCATTTGTACTAAGCGAAGCACACATACGAGCAGAACGACCGCACTTGCGACTATAAAGATTTTGATTCGCTTATCGTACATATCCGGCTGCTTGTGTTTGGCTGCCAGTTACAGGTTGGGGCTCCGCCAGGACGTATTGGCGGACTGTGCCTTTCACGGGATTAGCGTCTGCGCAGACGACCTGTCTTTATATGCATCCACCAGCCTGTCGGCAAGAACAAAAACGGCCCCACAAAGCTCGAATAGAGGGCTATTCCCAATAGAACGGTGTGAATGTTTGGTGCGATTGGCTGGCCCTTAAGGGCGGCCAGGAAATAAGCCGCAGCCCCGGCTGAAACTGCGGTAGCAAATATCGCAGCCGCCTGGTGCGGCATTGACCTTATGGCAATAACGCGATGCAGGTATGCCAAGGCGGTGCCGAATAGACCGTAGCTGATTATTTGCGGGCCCATCGCTGCGCCAATCAGGTCGGCTGCAAAACCTATCGCAAAAGAGGTTATAATCGCCTCCGAGATATTGCAGTAAATCGCAAAAAATACGACAAGGATTAGCAGTAAGTCGGGCTTTATGTTCAGGTCTGCAAATAAACTTGTCTGCAGCACTGTGGTCAGAATAATCAAAATTGTAAACCTAAGCCATCGCATTTGTCCGTACTCCATTTATTTGCAATCGACGATTGTCGATTTTCGATTGCCACCTCAAATCGAAAATCGAAAATCGAAAATCCTATTATCGCGGATTCATTATGATTACGGTCACAACGGTCATTCTTTGTATGTCGCAGGCGGGTTTGACCGTTACATCCCACAGAGACGGGTTCTCATCGTCTCTTTTGCACTCCGCGACCTTTCCTATAACCATCGGTGCATCCAGAAACCCCGGCTTTTTACCGGCGTAAATAATCTCGCCGACCTTGACCTTGTGCTCCATCTGCAGTAGTTGAATCTTCGCTATTGTATTGCCGGCGCCCTGCATTACCCTCTCTACGTTCAGCTTTCCTATCCTTACCGCGATTTTGGACGTCGGGTCTGTAAATAATTTGACGCGGGCGGTCCGTGAGGAAGTTTCCGATATGGTTCCGATGACGCTGTTGTCGGTCAGAATGAATTGACCCTTGACCAGCCCGTCCTCCGCTCCGCGATTAATCGTAAGCTCGCTGCGCAGCCGGTCGATAGAGGCCGTAATGACATCGGCCGCCATCAGCTTTGCGCCTTCCAGCGGATGGCGGTTGCGCAGCCCCGAAAGCCCCTCAACTTTTTGACGCTCTTGATTTAACTGGGCTTCGAGGTTGGCAATATAGTTTTGGTACTGAGCTTCTTTGTTGATGGCAGGGGCATTAGACGGCTGTTGTATGCGTGCCGCAAGGGAGATGTTTCTGCCGACGCTTAAAGGCCAGCGGAAAATGCGGGTAAAAGCAAGCTGAAATTTGTTTGTCAGACTCTGCGGGGCAAGCAGGAAGATAAGCCCGGCTAACATAAACCAGGTAAATAACATTGCTCTGGAGACTCTAAGTTGCTTCCTTGCCATATTCGCCGTTTGTGTCCTCTGCTACCGGGCACGACAATATCCGGTTGTTAATGGGGCATACCCTGAGTTCCTGGGTTTGCGACAGGGCAGGTAGCAGGATGCGGTTCGACAGGCTCACCGCCCTGAGCGAAGTCGAAGGGGCCGCCTTTAATCCCATCCATACTCATCGTGGTCCATCGTATCTTTCCACAGTTCCAGATTCTCGAGATAGACGCTGGTGCCGCGGGCCACGCAGGTAAGCGGGTCCTCGACTCTCTGGGCCTTCAAGCCGGTTGCGTTTGCCAGGACCGTGTCCATCCCCCGCAGCAGCGAACCTCCGCCGCAAAGATGAATGCCATTGTCTATCAAGTCGGCTGCCAGCTCCGGCTCCGCCTTTTCCAGCGTTCCCGTAACGGCGTCTATGATGGCGGCAATCGGGTCACGAAGGGCCTCACGGATTTCCTCGCTTGTGATGACGATTTTTCTGGGCAGGCCGGATATGGTGTCTCTGCCGGCTATCTCCATCGTCAATTCCTCTTCCAGCGGGGTGGCTGAGCCGATTTGTATCTTCACTCGTTCGGCGCTTGATTCTCCGATGAGCAGATTGTATGTCTTCTTGAGGTGATTGATTATCGCCTCATCCATATCGTCCCCGGCAATGCGAATCGACTGCGAGGCGGCGATGTCGGCCAGGCTTATTATGGCCACTTCCGTTGTCCCTCCGCCGATGTCAACAATCATTGACGCGGTAGGTTCTGTAATCGGCAGCCCCGCTCCGATTCCCGCAGCCATTGGCTCATCAACCAGATACACCTTGCGTGCGCCTGCTCGTTCGGCGCTGTCTATGACCGCCCGGCGCTCGACCGCGGTTATCCCGCTGGGCACGGCAATGACCACCCGCGGTCTTATCAGGCTGCCGCGCCCGTGCACCTTGCGGATAAAGTAGCTCAGCATTGCCTCGGTTATCTCGAAATCGCTGATTACGCCGTCTTTGAGGGGTCTTATTGCGCTGATTGAGCCGGGCGTCTTCCCGAGCATCTCGCGGGCGACCAAGCCTACTGCTTCGCCGTTATTGAGGACTATGTTGGTTCCTTTGCGAACCGCAACTACGGAAGGTTCATTGAGGACGATACCTTTGTCGCGGACACAAACCAGGGTCGTACAGGTACCGAGGTCGATACCCATATCCATACTGAACCAGCCTAAGATTGTGTCCAAAAACACTTTCGACTCCTTTCTTGGTCTGCCGGTGGGCCATTTTGATAATAAAGAGCGGCTTCGTCAATAGCCAATTTACCTTGGTATGCTGAAGATTGTCTGGTATTGAGTATAGCACCTGTAAGCAACCAGCACCGCGGCGGCAAGGACTACGCAAAGCGCAACCGCCAAAATGACCGTGTAAAGATTGTCGGGCGGCGTTATCTTTTTGCCGCGGCTCTGACCATTAGGACTCATATCTCAACCTCACATAGTTGTATCCCCCCTTGTCTTCTGTCGAAGACAGAAAGGGGGGGCGGCGCCGGCATTTTATAAGCTGGTGCTTACGCTGTCGCCGACCCTGGGTCCGCCTGTGGCGGACTGCACAAGCTCCATGCTGCCGACCGCCTTTTCGGCATCGACATCCAGAATCAGAATATCACAAACAAACTGGTCGCCACGCGTAACGTGGAATTTCATATTTTCCCTGACGCCGTCCGCTGAGCCGATGGATATCTCAGCCATGGAATTCTTCAGGTCCACTACGGTCACCTGCCCCTTAAGCTCGATGTCCCTGGTGACAGGGGCCACACGGGCTTTGTCCTTTATGGGTGTGACCGCCGTCGGAGCAGGCACCGTCTTGCCGTATTGACGCAGGACCTGGTCGAGCTTGTCCTGCAATTCGGTTTTTTCTTCGAGCAGACGTTTCGATTTGTCCGCCAGCATCGTTATTATCGCAATTTTCTCGATAAGGGTGCTTGTGGTCTCCTTAAGGTCGGTCTGCTCTTTAATCAGCTCGGCCTGAACTCTGTATAGTTCATCGAGAGTGTTCTTTAATAACTGTCCCTGTTTGTCGTTTGTTTCATAAAAGTCCTTCGTTATGCTCGTCCAGCTATTAACCTTTTGAAGCAATAGCGCCTTTTCTCTCTCGGCCGCATCGAGTTTGGCGCCGACATCATCGAGCTGCCGTTGCAGTGATGCAATCGCCTCGTTCAGCCTGGCCTTGTCCCGGTCTGCTTGTGCGACGGTGTTGTTGAGTTGTTCTTTGGCGCTTCCGGCATTTTCCACCGCGGCGTCTCTCTCGGTCCTCAGGTTGTTATACTTCTGCCTGTAATTCTCAGCGCTGGCAACATACGTTACCACGATGCCGCACAGGAAAATCGAAGCCACCGTCAGCAGGACGATTAAAGCCTTTGTAAGTGTGCTCACAACAGGCCCCTTTCATTATATATCGCTTACGGATGCCCCCAACCCTTATGGGCGGGGCGCTCCTAATGCAACAAACACCCTCCAGGTAAGCCCCATTTTGCAGAAAGTCGCAAAAATGGGACTCTGAACCCTGGCTTATTATTATAACATAATTTTACGCTTAAAACCCCAAAACGTCAAGTTATTTTTGGCCGCTACCCTCAAATAATTCGTCTCTCGTCTCTCGTCTCTCGTCTATCATATATCGTCACTCGTCTGCGGACAGCACGGCCTTGGCGGCGGCAATGCGAACAAATTTTGACTCATTTTTGAGCATCTGGGGCAGAAATTTTGTCAGGGACGGCCTTCGAATTTGGCCTATCGCCATCGCCGCCAGCACCTCGACCCGCTCACAGGACCTTTTATCCAGGTTGGCGGTGAGGTTCTTCTCGAAAACTTCGAGGACCTCGCTTTCGCCGATGGGGTCCTTAAACATACCGAGCTGCTCCGCTGCCGCCAGCCGGACCTCCAGCATCTCGTCATCCAGCATAGTAATAAGGGCATTTTTCGCATCCGCAGTTGCCAGCATCCCCATCGCCCTTATTCCCATAATTCTGACATCGGCGTAACCGCTTATCAGCATCCCCCACAGCTTTGGATATATTCGCTCATCGCCTAACCTTGCTATGGATTCAGCCGCCTGGAACACAACCTTGTCATCCGAGGTATTGTGCTGCATAGCCCAGTACAGGAGCTTGATAGCCGCTTTGTCCCCGCTTCTGCCCAAAAGCAGGGCCGCATTGGCCCTGATGGTCTGGTCCTCGCTCGCTATGGCGGCGCGAATAACCTGGGAATACTCGGAGAACCCGAGTTTGGTCATCGCGTAGGAGGCGGCAATCTTGACGTTATTATCCTTGTCCTTCAACAATTGCTTTGCCGAGTTTGCCCCCAGCGTGTACTGCAAATCGCCTGTGGCTAAAGCGACAGCAAATCGGACCGGCACAAATTCATCGGCCGACAGTCGCTGCACCTTCGGCATCAGCTTGATTTGCCTGGTGGCCGCAACGACTTCGATGGCATTAACCCGCACCAGCGGATTGCTGTCCGACAGGCCTTCCAGCAGAATCCGCACCGCCTGTAACCTCGGTTCGTTCACGTCCACAATACTGGAATCCGATGGAGCTTTTTGCTGCAGTTGCTCGCATCCGAATGCGAACAGCATTGTGCATACGAAAATTACTGATGCGGGTGACAAGCGACGAGCGACGAGCGACGTTTTACTATCCTGCGTCTTCGTTGTGGGCCGTGACTCGAGCGACGGGTCACGAGCGACGAGCGACGTATTCCGTTTCCGTGCCATTTTTCTCATTTGGCTGCCCTGCCAGATAAATTTTTGTCTTTCCTTGTTTTTCAAGAATTTTTCCCAAAGTCCTGCTATTATGAGCAAAGTAAGGCCAATCTCACAACAAAAATCCAGCCACTCGCCGTGTTTGCTGAAAAAGCTGACCCTTTTATCAACCGGTATCCTGTCGGCGAACCAGCCCGCTACGGCTGTTCTGGCCATAGCCTTGTCGGGCAAAGTGCCGGCCAGAAACCCGTCTTTTATGCGTCCGAGGCTGTCGATTATGCAGCTTATGCCGGTATTGACGCTTCGCACGATGGCGACTCGGTTTTCGACCGCCCTGAATGCGCAGACGGCTGCGTGCTGCGCAAGCTCGGCGCTTGCGCTGACCTGCTCACCCTTGAATCTGACGAACCAGCCGTCGTTGCTGATATTGACCAGCCAGTCAACCTGCTTTTGTCCGTTTTTATCCAGGGCAAATCCTCTGGCGATTGCCGGGACTGTGTCCTCATAGCAAATAATTACACCGAATCTATAGACTCGTCCGCCATGACTTCTTTGGCGGACCTCAAAAATCGTGTATTCGCTGCCGTAGTCGAGCGAGTAGTCGAAGTTGTAGGGGATAAACTCAATTTTCATCAGCAGCTTGTAAAACCAGGGCAGCGTCTTTCTGAGAGGTATGACTTCGCCGAAGGGCACAAGGTGGATTTTATTATATTGTTTGCCCGATTGCCGACCGTCAGGCGTGTACAAAAATGCCGAGTTATAACGTTCTGTGAGGTGAATTGAGTCTTCCTGGATTTCGGGCGTCCCGCCATAAGCGCCTACGAGCACAAACGCCGTATCCTTGGCGTGTTCTTTCAGGGCTTCGTGGAAAATTTTGTATTGATGTGGCGAATCCAGTTGCTCCAACAGTCTCAATACGCGACTGTCCAATACCGCCTGCACCATTGTCTCGGGCCAGATGATAAGTTCCGCCCCGGCTTTTGCGGCTGCTTTACTTTGCTCCAGCAGCTCATTGAATATCACATCGGATGATTTGCCCTCTCGTTTGACCGACTGCGGAACATTCGACTGCAGAGATGCAGCCACCGGCCCTGTCTCGATGACTTTGTCCGATTGTTCTATCCTCCATTGCCCGTAGGCGAACGCGGCGACTATGGCCGCACAAACAAGTATGACAGCTAAGAGGACAGGGATCGGGGTTCGGGGACCAGCTATTACTGACCCCTGACTCCTGGCCCCTGACTCCTGACCAATTATCAGCTCAGCCAGCAGGCCGTTGTACATCGCTATCAAGAACGATACGCCGCCCGCGCCGAATATATCAGCTATCTGAATGAGTGCGATGTTGGCGTATTGGCTGTGGGCCAGGAACCTCCAGAAAAATCCGCCCAGGAAAAATCCCTGCATTCGCTCGATGCCGACAATCAGTATTGGTGCAGCGAGAAACAGCGGTATCTTTTTTATTCTGCAGTAGCGAAGGCAGAGCGCCAGAATCGGCCAAAGTATTGCGGTGTAAATGCAGAAAGCGAGGTGGCCGGCTATCGTTACAGGAAACACCCAGTATAGATTGCCCAGCCAGTAGAGAAGCGAAATCACATAGCCGACCTTGACTAATCGCCGGGGTTCGGCGTGCGGGGAACACACCAATATAAAAGGCACCCACGCCACCCAGGCAAGAGCCGCCCAGCTAAACGGCAGCTGAATCACAGTCAGCATCGCCGCGGCAGCAATCATCGCGGGGACAATGATTTTCAGATTTGAAACTTGAAATTTCATATTTCAGATTTGAAATTCCTTTATCGCCGTTAATATCTGCTCGGTGGTGTACTTCTTCTCGTTGTTCGTCCGCACCCGGAATTGTTTTGTGAACAGTTTTATGAGTTTCTTATCTGATGTGATTTCCTTCACCGACTTTCCCATATCCGCCAGGAGGCGTTTCAGTTCAGCCAGTTGAATGTCACTCATTGGTTTTGGGTTTTTAGTTTTAAGTTTTAAGTTTAATTCTGCCAGCCGTTCGTTGGCTTTGCCGACATATTCTGGAGAGATTTCTATGCCGACATAGTTTCTGTCGAGCTGATATGCGGCGGCCGCGGTAGTGCCCGAGCCGCAGAAAGGGTCGAGCACGCAGTCGCCGGGATTGGAGCTTACCACCATGATTCTTTTCAATAGATTTTCCGGCATCTGGCAGGGGTGCCAGCCCGTCCGTTCCTTGAAGGTCCCGCACACGCGGGAGTATCCGTCCCAGACGTCGTCCGGCATTTTGCCTTTAACGTTGGCGCGTCGGTCGTCGTAGATTAACTGGCGGTCGGAAGGAATCCGGATGGCGTAGTCGTTAAATGTGAAATTCTTTTTGTCGCTGACGAAGTAAAAGATGTGCGTGTGCGAGCGTGCGAATTTGTTTTTGGTTTGCTGGCCGAAGGAGTAGTGCCAGATGAGCCAGTTTCGCATAAAAAGCTCGAGCTCATCCGCTATGATTTTCACGTTCGCGGCGTAGTCGTCGCCGATGGCTATGTAAAATGAGCCGTTTGGCTTTAAGACCTTTTTGCAGACGCTCATCCACCGCCTTGTCCAGACGATGTAGTTCTCGCGTTTTTGTTTGTCGTTGTATTTATCGTATTTATAGCCGATGTTAAAAGGCGGGTCAGCAAATATTAAGTCCGCGAATGGCTCAGAGACCTCACCCAGAACATCTATACAATCACCGCATATAATCCTGTTGAGAAAATTTTGCATAACGATATGGTATAGATTGCTGCTGAGTTTGCAAGAGGAATTGAGGTTACCGGTCGAATCACGGTTTTATTGCTTTTTGCTCTTTGAAGACTTTGCCGGTCAGGTAGTCTGTAAAGGTGACGGTGACCGTCAGAGGGTCTTTGAAGTTTTCGACCTTTCCGGCCACGTCGAACTTCAATCTGTAATTGACGGTTAATAAAGTCTTAAACCAAAGCTCCTTTAGCTGCTGGGCTGTTACGTGCCACTGGCCCAGCAGAGCAGGCCCATCCTTTTTGTTTAGGTCCAGAAGCTGCACCTTCACGTCGCCGGCCGCCTTTATTATGTCGCCGTTCTGGTCGATTGGCTGGATATAGACAATAAGCGTTTCCTTCTTGCCGTCCTTATCTTTATCGTAGAGGTTGGTGTATCTGGTAATCTTGATGCTGCTCAGGTTGTATATATTTTCTGCCTTGACGCCCGGCGGCAGGCCCGAAAGGACCTGTATGCGTTCTTTCAACTGCTGGTTTTCGTTACCGGATTGGGCGATTTGATTTTGCAGTTGCGAATTTTCTTCCGTCAATTTTTGGACCTGGTCCGCCGGCGATGC
>Ga0315282_10007494_pt1 | contig 17888 bp, 17 predicted proteins | sample YL17G07_20_MG_FD_203693 | JGI IMG/M metagenome (GOLD analysis project Ga0315282, IMG submission 203693) | Sediment microbial communities from Yellowstone Lake, YNP, Wyoming, USA - YL17G07_20 | ecosystem: Environmental > Aquatic > Freshwater > Lake > Sediment | place: USA: Wyoming | collected... | reverse complement strand
AAGTAAGATGCACGCTGCGGTCGGCAGGAAGAATCTGCTTATCGCAATTCAGCGTGGCTAGCGGATGGGAAGATCAATACCAAAACAATATACCACTCTTTATCAGCAGGGTCAAGGCCAGATCACCGTCACCTCGAACGAAGCAAATTCTGATTGAGCCTGAGCGCAGGTACTTAGCTTTTGGTTTCCGCGGAATCGAAGGATGAACTGTGACGCCCGGGTCGGTGCAGTCTTCGACTGCGTTCGTCCCGGCGCAGGTTGGGACTCACGCCGCTCAGACTCAATCCTGTGTTGGCTAGGTAAGCCGAAAACAAGAAGACCCCGAATGCATTCGAGGCCTTGAGGTCGAAATGAACTTACCGAATGAGCAGGCTCAGGAAACCCGCCGTCCCGCAATACATCGACCTATTGCCTTAAGCATCCCCCACTTGTCAACGAGCCTCTCCAATCATTATCTTGTCCTCCACGATCCCAGGATGTCCCCAGTGCTTCTCAAACCTCTCGGTGGCCCTCGTGCGGCCTCTGATACTATCTCACTATAGCCGCTTTGTTTGTCGTCGCGAAACCGTTTGCCTCCAGTCTGTAAAAGTAAATGCCTGCGCGCAAATCCTCAGCATTCCAAATGCGACGGTGGATTCCTCGCGAGAGCTCCTCTTTGATCAAAGTAGTCACTTCTCGACCAAGAATGTCAAACACCTTGAGTGTTACGAAACCTGGAGCTGGTAGGTGGATTTCAACGACAGTCTTTCCACTAAAAGGGTTGGGATAGTTCTGCGGTAAGGTGAACACCACGGGTACCTCACTAGTATCCGGTTCTTCCGTGCCGTGTGACACTGCTGCAGTGTAGATTTCTTGGTCTACCCCCCCGGCTCGTTGATCCATCCAGACTGGCACGAGTATCCCTGCCCAAGAATCGATTCCGATATAGTCACCATAGCGTATGGCAGAATTAGGCGCATAAGGACGAAAAGACTCAGTCCCAACGGGTTGGTCCGAGAATGTCCGCCCACCGTCATTTGACTGCGTGAGGTAGGCACGAACATACGTGCTATCGAGATTGTCTGCATTGCTGTAAAAGATGATAGAAATGCGACCGGAGTCATCCACAGCAATCGACGGTAAGAACTGCTTCGTCCCATTCTTGACAACATCTCCGTTGACCCTTGCTGGGGACGACCAACTGTCCCCTCCATTGTTAGAACGAACCAGGAATATGTCGGAGTCACCATTGCGTTCATCCTCCCATACGACATACAGTGTACCTGAACTGGTCCCGCTGGTTAGATCGACAGCAATCGAAGGCCAACCAGTCCCTGATTTCACAGTGTCACTCACCAACACATCTTTCCCGAAGCTTTGTCCTCCGTCGGTTGATTTGTCGAAGAAGACACCGTGAGCTCCCACCCACACGGCATACAGCTCACCACGTGTTCCCGTGGCGAGAGCGGCGCCACCCACTCCCAGTGATGTGTCCTCACTCACCTGAACCGGGTTCGACCACAAGAGGCCCCCATTGTTTGATTTGCTGAGAATAATTCCGCCGCTTGGATGGATTCTCGTCCAGGCGACATAGAGCGCATTGCTGTACGGACTGGAAACGCAAAGGTCGCACGCGAGGAAGTCCCTATCTTCTCCACCCCCCTGCAATGGTGACGCAACAGTTGCCGTATCAAAGGAGACACCTTCGTTTGTAGACTTGTAGATAAACACTTTACCATCAAGATTCTGCTCATCAAGCGAAATCGTACCGATATAAAAATTGCCATCAAGATCGACGGCAACGGATGGATCACTAGCGCGAGGATGCATAGCATCGTACGGAGGAAGGAGGGCACCTGGCGCCCAAGTTGAACCGCCATCCGTCGAGTAGCTGTATCCTACTCTCCTAATGGCCGGCGTTATACCAGTTCGGAAATCTCTCCACGCTGCGACCAGACGGCTCGAATTCTTTCGACTGATTTTCACCGAGGGTTCGTTCTGCGGAAATGGGTTCTTTGAAATGTTGATGTTGGGGGAGAAGTTCCTTGCCTGCAAATTATCCTTGTCTCGCGAGCACGTGTATAACGGTCCTCCACATAGCTCTGTTCTCTCCTGGTAATCCCTCGTTTGATCAAGAGCTGTGAGAGGAAAGGGTAGGGCAAGGTAAATACAGGTGATAGCAGATGACCACGAAACATTCACGAAGGGGTTCCGGTTACCATCTGCCATAGACGGCAGAATAGCTGACGGCAAAACAATCTGGGCTTAGCACACTGCCATTTTCATGACAAAAACTGAGGCAACGTTTACCTTGTATTCGCGAATATCTGAAGAACTACCTCCAAAGTCCACAGTTTTTTCTGGGCATGGCCCGCATCAGATACAACAACGCCGGCCCATGGGGTGTGCCGGCGTTGTCTCGGTGCTGAGCCACCTCATTTGGCGCATCCATAACAGTAATACTCACCGCAGGTGATCGTCCCCCACGGGCACTCACAAGGAACATCCCATTCACTGCAAATGTTCCCAGTGCATTTTGTATAACAGTATTCAATGGCCAAAGGCGATCTTGCCTGAGCGGCACCAAGTGCCATCGTGAGCACCAGCGACAATATGAACAAAAAGGCCAGGGTTTGTTTCGCCATGATATTTGCTCCTCCCACTTTTGTTGCGGAATGGTTGTTGTTTTGCTGAGCCGGTCTCCACGGACACCAGCTCAAGTGTTGCAACTCACGTAGTCACAAAATCTGCAGTCATCTTCATATTGTGCATCTCCCGCGGATCCCTCTCTTCGAGGTCTGTCAATATCAGCGCTGAGAATGATATGCGCACTGTGCAGCAACCTTGCGAAGGATTGCGTCGACCTCTTTTGAGGACAGCGTCCCCCTCCACAGATCTTTCACTTTACCAGCAGAATCGATTAAGATGGTATTTGGGACCTCCCGAAGCTTGTTCTTCCCACGAAATCTCTCGACGTTGAGCGCATAATAAACAGGAATGTTCAGGCCGTTTTCCTTTACATACTCCAGAGTCTGTTCCTTCGTGCTTAGCGATAGACCCAGACCAGTGACCTGGCTGCCGACCTTTCATGTAATTTCTTCCCACCTATCTAAATTCAGTTTGCAGAATGTGCAAGTCGTCGTGAACACGAACACAAGTCGATACCATTTCGTGGGCAACACTTGCGTCGAATCAAGCGGAAGCATGTTATCCGTTTCTAGGTGGTCGCCAACGCCAATCGTCCAGGAATCGTAAGCCACTCGGCCTTTCAGGTCTCCGTTCTGTCGAGCCAGTATGACAACCTCAACCGCAAGGATGACAACGACAATATGCAAGAAGATGCTATACAGATTCTTCCCTGTGAGATATCGTCTGAGCTTGTTCATCAGTTGGCTGGATCCTACCTGATTGATTGTGGGCGGCTGCTACTCAAGACAGAGAGCGAAAGCAACAGGAACGCGAGACTGCTCAATACAAACCATTCATCTGTTTGCGACGTAAGCAAATCCCCAAAGCAACCGCACGGCTTCTCCTCACCGAAGAAGAGAGCAATGCAAGCGTTGCGACCCATCTGTTGAGCAGAAACAAACATCCGGCTGCGAGCTCCGCTAGGGAAAGAGGAATAACGATGATTTGTGCTGTATGCGCACTTGTTAAAAGAATACCTGCCACGAATGCGGATGCACCGCCCGGAGATTGAAGCTTTGAGATTCCACTCAGGAGAAAAACAGAAGCGAGAAGAACACGCGCAGCTGAGGAAGCTCTGACACGCAAGAGTGTCAAGCCACCGCCGATCTGTTTTCCTGTCAATTCCGATCGGCGTTTCAGTTCCGTCGTACTGCTGTTCACTCTTCGTTCCTCCAAAGGAAGGTGGAAGCTTCTTTCACACTCAGATGTAAGCTATCTGAATCCGACACAGATCGCAAGAAAATAAATGTATCATTTCTTGGTGCGGATTCTTGGCAGGAAACTCTCGTGCTTCTCTGTGATCGGTTACTTGCTTGTCGAGCGAGGCGCCTCCCCGCCTTGGCTCTTGCTTGAACTCAAGTATTTCTCGCTCTTCAGTTTTCGAAAGGAGACGTCGTACACTCGTTTAACCCACCGGTAGAACGCGCGGTCGCTGCTGAATCCCAGTTCTATCCCGATCTCATACCCGCTGCGTTCCCCGCTCGCCAGCAAGTAATCAACTCTCTCCATGAGTCTTCTGCCAATGTATCTCTTGATCGTCATCCCCATCACTCGACGGAAAGCGCGCTCCACATCGCCAGGATCCAGCTTCAATTCAGCTGAGATTTCCTTCACCGAAAGTGTCGCGCTCAAATGCGTGTCGATGTACTTCACCGTCCAGTCAGCCAACGCATCGAGATCAGGCATGCTCGGCTCTCCCACAACACAGTCAGAATTGTCTCGGATGATCGAAGTTCAGCACTCCATCCGCGCAATGAACGATTATTAGCATATACTGGCGAGCGATGAGAAGAAACACGAATCCCCTTCCCCTGTCGCGTCGGTGGACATCATCCAATGAGGATTGATTGCGGACGAGATGCGCGTCTCGGGCCCTTCAGCGGCCTCCAACTGAGAGGAATCTACCTTTGGCGGAAGCAAAGCACAATACCGGAAACTCGGTATTTTTGAGAATTGCCAAAGTTGAGAAAAACGCGGGAAGCGGGCTGTCTTTAACTAGCGAAGGTTCGCCTGAAACCGACAAGTGGAATTGCCAGTGGGACTGCGTTCACCCCGAACACTCGAGGCTGACCAAAAAGGTACTCCGCCGCACTGTCATGATGCGGCACGATAGGATCCATGAATTTCATCCAAATTAGCCAGCTGGAATTTTCGCTGTGCCGAAATGTCTCGGTTTGTCAACATGTTGCCTTGTGAAGGCTTCGTAGTGCTTGTGATCGAGGTGTGCAGAACGTCAGCATGAGTTGTCGAGAAACACGCTAAGACTGAACGTCCTTCTACTCCCTCTCAATGCGCGGCTTTGCTTTTCGGCATGACGTTCCAGAGTCGTGACATAATGTAGGCGCCAAAGAGAGCAAACGGGATGGGCGCCCAGTGCCAGGCTTCCCACCCCCAATTCGTCGTGATGTAACCCACGCCCACCCCCACAAACGCACCCGCGAGGTATTGCATGCCATCGAAGAGTCCGGCTGCGGTTGCGGCAGCCCTTTTGCCGCCAAAATCCATCGACGCCGCGCCGCCGATCATTCCATGCGCGCCGTTCACGCAGAAAGAGAGAACCACAAGACAGCACGAAGCAACAACGGGCCCGAAATGGAGGAGGTCTGATGTGCCGAAGAGGGCGAGAACAACTGCCATGCCGATGAACCCGAAGGTGATGACCGGCGCTCGTCGCCCTCCGTAGGTTCGATCCGAGGCGATGCCGAACGCGAAGCCGCCCGCGATGCCGGCCAGCGCGATCCCCCATGTGGCAATGAGATACGGAAGATAGGTCGCGAACGTCGTGTTGTCGGCGCCGTAGAAGTCGACGAAGTACTTCGGCCACCATGCATCAACCACGCTCCGGCGAACGAACCCGATCATCATCGAGCCGACAGCGATCATCCACATCACGCGCGACGCGAAGACCTTGCGGATGATAAACTTCACCGACGAAGGTTTGCTCTCGTCTTCCTCCACCTCGTCACCGGTCTCAAAATCTCCGAGGCCGGCATCTTTGGGCGAATTATACATAAAGAAGTAGTTGATGAGGAGGATAACGACGACGCACGCGCCGGGAATCCAGAATGCATACTGCCACGGAAATGCGAGGAGGATGAGCGGCACACCCTGAAACGCCAGCACCAGACCCATCCGGATCAGGACACCGAAAATTCCGGAGAAGGTTCCTCGCTCGCGAACGTGAAACCACTGGGCATTCACCTTCACGATGGAGAGCGCACCGTAGGATTGAAAGTAGCCGTTTAGGCCCCAAACGATAGCCATCAGCGTAAGAATCATTCCCCCCGACAACCCGAACTTAAGCGTCGTCGGCGTGACCACGTGGCGCGCGAGGCCCGTTCCTTCCCACACCGCCGGACTCACGACAGCGAAGCTTGCCATACCGAAAAGGAAATTCATCAGCGCGACGCCGACCGCGCCGAAGAGGAACGCCTTCTTGCCGCCGATCCGGTCGGCGAGCGGACCGTTCAGCACGACGGAAAGTCCGTACACCAGCGGCATTATGGTCTCAAAGATGCCCAGCTCTGTGTTCTTCCAGCCGAGAAGATCGGCAAGGAGGGGAGCGACCGCGGTGTAGTTGTACCGAGTCATATAAAAGAACGCATAAAGCAGTCCCAGCGACATCCAGTTGATAACGCGTTGCCTTCGGAATTCAAGGCTGAGGACGGGCCGTTCCAGCATCGGTTGTTCCATTGAGAGAGAGCGTTTGCCTGTTTTGGAAGGGAAGCTCAGCGAAGGATCCCTCTTGCCTTCTTCAACACATTCTCGACGGTGAAGCCGTACTCTTTCATAAGCGCCTCCAGGGGAGCCGAAGCGCCGAACTTCGTTATGCCGAGGATCGCGCCTTGATCGCCGACATACCTGTGCCAACCCATCGGCGACCCGGCTTCGACGGCGAGCCGCTTCTTCACTGACGGAGGGAGGACGAAATCTCTATATTCTTTCGGCTGGGCCTCGAACAACTCCCACGACGGCATGCTCACGACGCGCATGGCCACCCCTTCCTTTGCGAGCTGCTCGTACGCGCCGATGACGAGCTGCACTTCTGAGCCTGTCCCGATCAGGATCAACCCGGGTTGCTTCGAGTTCTCCGCCAGAACATATGCCCCTCTGGCGAGATTCTCTGCAGGGGCATACTTCGATCGGTCGATAAGAGGAAGCTTCTGTCGTGAGAGCGCAAGCGCTACAGGTCCGCCCCCGTGTTCGATCGCGACCTTCCAGGCATGGGCGACCTCACTTGCATCTGTAGGACGGATGACCATCATGTTGGGGATGGAGCGGAGCGCGGCAAGCTGCTCGATCGGTTGGTGCGTTGGGCCGTCCTCCCCCAGGCCGATGCTGTCGTGCGTGAAGACGTAGATTGGACGCACCCCCATCAGAGCCGCCAGCCGGATAGCTGGGCGCATGTAATCCGAGAAGATGAGGAACGTCCCTCCATACGGTATGATCCCGTCGGTGAGCGCGAGTCCGTTCAGGATGGATCCCATCGCATGCTCGCGGACGCCGAAGTGGAAATTCCGGCCGGTGTGCACGCCCGCTTGAAACTCGGGAAGGCCCTTGAGGTACGTATTGTTCGAAGGCGCCAGGTCCCCGGAGCCGCCGATGAGCGTGGGGAGCTGCGGGGCGATGGCATTCAACACTTTGCCGGATGCCTCACGCGTTGCCATCGCGCCGGCTTCGGGACCGAAGGTCGGGAGCGCTTGCTTCCATTTCTCTCCAAAATTTCCCTGACGGATATTCTCCAGCTCGAGCGCGAGGTCGGGATAGGTCCGTTTGTAACCCTCGAACATCGTCCGCCAGAGCGATTCCCACTTTTTCCCCTGTTCGACCGCGCGGTGGAGGTGCTGCAGTACTTCGTTCGGAACGAAGAACTGCTTGTCCGGATCCCAGCCGAGGGCCTTCTTCGTCAACCTGATCTCCTCTTCGCCGAGGGGTGAGCCGTGTGCTTCGGCGGTGTCATGCTTGTTCGGGCTTCCGTACGCGATGTGGGTGCGGACTTTGATCAGCGATGGCCGGTTGGTCTCTTCCTGAGCAGATTTGATCGCCGTGTTCATGGCTTCGAGGTCATTTCCATCTTCCAAAACTTGCACCTGCCAGCCGTACGCCTCAAACCGCTTACCGACATCCTCGGTGAACGCCAGCTGCGTGTCCCCGTCGATGCTGATATGGTTGTCGTCGTAGAGGTAGATGACGTTTCCCAGGCGCAAGTGCCCCGCGAGGGAGGCTGCCTCAGAGGCTACTCCCTCCATAAGGTCGCCGTCGCTCACGATCCCGTAGATTCTGTAATTCACCACTTCGAAGTTGGGACGGTTATAGCAAGCAGCGAGAAAACGCTCGGCGATTGCCATCCCAATGCCGTTGCCGAACCCCTGTCCGAGCGGACCTGTGGTCGTCTCTACCCCGGGAGTCAGGTGATACTCCGGGTGGCCGGGGGTTTTGCTGCCCCACTGGCGGAAGTTCTTCAGATCATCGAGGCTGACGTCGTAGCCGGTCAGGTGCAGAAGGCCGTACAACAGCATCGATCCGTGCCCGGCGGAGAGGACGAATCGATCCCGGTTGTGCCAGTGAGGATTGGACGGGCTGTGTTTGAGGTGTCGTGTCCAGAGGACGTAGGCCATCGGGGCGGCCCCCATCGGCATCCCGGGGTGACCCGATTTCGCCTTCTGGACGGCGTCCATGGCGAGCGTGCGAAGCGTGTTGATGCAAAGCTGGTCAAGTGCTGAGGCTGGCAGAAGAGTGTTTCCTTTCCAAAGTCAGCGGCGTCAAGATAGAGAACGATTTTGAAAAAACCAACGTGATGTCTCGACTCGTAGTGTCCTAATTTCTCTGGACTGTCACGGTTCCAGCCGGCCCGACCCAACCGTTCGGGCTGGTCTGGCGGGCACGCCGTAACTGCTCCTGCGATTTCGTGGTAACGGTCACGAAATGGTTCCCCGTAGAAAGGTACGGGGCAAGCGTGACCGCCCCAGTGAATATCAAACTGGAACAATACTTGTCGGCTGTACGATGCTGAGTGGGAGATCGCTATTGCTTACCTTCGGCGTAATCCTCCATGAATCGCCGCGGGAACACGGCTTTGTGGATCGGGTGCGTGATCGTTAGAACCGGTGCCGCCGTTCTGCGTACGACCTCCTCGACGGTGTTGCCGATCTGAACCCTTCGCATGCCGCGGGCTCCATGCGTTCCGATGACAATCAGATCCACCTGGTACTCGTCCGCGAGCCGCACGATGGTGTTCTCCGGCTCCACGTCTCTCCCTACGATCTTCTCGATCTGGATCTTGTCGGCCTGGTCGTGGTAGAAACGCGGATCGGGAAATTTCTCCAGGAGTGCTTCCGGGTGCTGGACCGCCAGGTCGGTGACGTGAACCAGGATGATCCTCGCCTGGAAGCTTCGCGCGAGCGAGACCGCGTACGGGATCGCGAAGTTGCTGTACTCCGAGAAGTCCGTCGGACAGAGGATCGTCTTGATATCCCATTCCTTCGCTTCCTGCCGTGGGCGCAGCGTAATGACCGGGGTGCGACAGAGCCGAACCACCCGCTCCACTGTCCTTCCGATGAGATGCGGGGAGGACTGACCCAGCCCTTCGGTCGCAATGACCACAACGGAGAACCGGTTTGCTTCGGCGACCTCAATGATTTCATGATAGGCTGTCCCAAACTGGATCAAGGTGGAGGTACGGTTTGGGTTGAGCGACTCCTGCTCGATGATCTCAGCAAACTTCTCTTCTGCGAGCGCAGTGACGCGCTTGCGATACTCGGCGGTGAAGTGCTCGTCCCGCTCGAAAAAACCGACGGGCGCTGTGTCATATTCTTCCACATAGATCAGCGTCAACTCGCTGCCGGCGTGTTTGGCCAGGAAGGACGCGTAGCGAATGGCCTCGATAGAAGCGGTGGAAAAATCGGTGGGGCACAGAATACGTTCAAGCGTGTACATGACGTCTTTCACTCAGAATCGGCTCGACGGCGGGAATCGTCAGAAGTCGACGCGCCTGAGTCAAATGCTCAGGAAGTTGCAGCGGGCGTTTTTTTGTGCGCTGCAATATAACTGATATTGAGTGGTGTTACAACGTCGTGAATCACATCATAGGATTCCTGAAGGACGGATCTCAGCTCAGCCATTTTCAAGAAACCCTGCGGATGATCGTTCCCGTAGACAGCTCGATGAAGTCGCTGCATCACCTCAAATCCCAACTCGTTGAAATCACCGAGGACGAGTGTGCCCCTTGGGTCGTGAACCCGTATCAACTCCGACACACAAACGCGGGGCTCATCGAGTTCGTGAAGTGTGTTGAGACAGACGATGTTTTTGAAATGATCGCTCGGGAACGGAAGCATCTTCATGTTGAAAATGAGATGTTCGACTCTATCTGAAAACGCCGGCGTAACACGGTCAAGGACGCTGGCATGCTTTTCGTCGCTGATGTCCCCGGTGACGACACTGAAGCCGAGTCGCGTCAGGACCGCGCTCATGCGACCGGAGCCGGTGGCAAGATCGAGGATCAGCGGGGTAGCGTCGAGGTTGGCTTCCTGCAGAATCTGGACGTACTCTGCGACGAGGTCGTATCCCCAGCTCCGAAGCAGCTCATCGCTCCTGGAAGCGGGGATTGAATCGACGATGAATTCGATTGAGACGGGTTGATCCATCACGGTCGCTTGATGGAAATGAAGGTGTGCGGCTGAATCTAGTGGCGCATCAATTTAGTTTTCTTCTGTTTTGAGCGACTCTGACACTTGAAGAGAGTCTCGGATCGGATGAACTGGGAAAGGAAATCTCCCCCAGGTGCCGGAATCGACGGCCTGAGCGTGAGCCGTCTGACCAGTGCGTTCAATTCCCCGCCAGTTCGCCAAGCAGCTCTCGATTGCTCCCCCTCGACGGCGGGGAATTTCAGCAAGCGGGGCGGAGAATCTTCCTGCGGGTTTCGATTCCGGCATAAGTTTTTGCCGCCACCTTTAATGAAATACAAAAACGGCGGCATCCCGTACAGCGGGACTTTCTGGCATCCGCCTTCGGCGGAAAAGTGCTACCCAGAGGGCGGGATGTGAGTCGGGTGAATCTCATCAGGTAGTGTTGTCCATTTCTTTTAGGAAAAGAAATGGACAAAAGAAAACGTTGCCCGAAATCGGGACCCACGTGATGGAGCGCCAACTGCACAAGCCGAAAATTCCGGCCTGCAGTGAGGAGTCGAGGTCCGTTCGTCTCTACAATCGGCCGGAATTTAAACCCACCATGAAGCTGCCAACGCACCTGCCGACGATTTCGGGCCCCTTCCTGTGAAAACAGATATTCCGTTTCATGACCAGCATGGCGATGCTCATTAGAAATGGCACTAAGCCTTCAGCTCCAGATGTGTTTGCACGAGCGCGAGCAATCGATCCCGTCCGATGATGCCCAACAGCCTCCCATCATCGACGACCGGGATCTGGCTGATGTTCTGCTCGTTCATTTGCTGCAGCACGGCTTCAACCGGCGTCTTGGAGGTCACTTGGGAAAGCCGCGCTTCCGGCACCATGATCGCCTGCAGGGGAGTCACCGCCCATTCGTCTCTCGGGACCTGCTTCACCTCGTGGAGCGTCACCAATCCCCGAAAACGATCCCCATCCATCACGAGCGCACACCGCGACCCGCTCTTCAGAAGATGGTGTTCGACCACGTCGGCGACACTGATCGACCCGGGGAGCTGGAGGCAGTCTCGCGTCATCACATCTTCCGCAGTGATGCCGGCGAGAGCGGAGCGGAACCTGACCTGTGCCGTCGTTGCCTGGGAAGCGTTCAGCAAAAACCATCCGATAAACCCGATCCAGAGGCCATTGAAAAAACTCCCGGTGAGAGCAGCCCAGACGCCGACAAAGATAAAACCGTAAGCGAATAACTGTCCGGCGCCTGCCGCGAAGCGGGTTGCACGCTCGAAGCTGCCGGTGCACGTCCAGACCAAGGAGCGCAGGATGCGCCCACCGTCGAGCGGGAAGCCGGGGAGTAAGTTGAACAGAGCGAGGCTGACGTTAATGTATCCCAACCACTGCCCGAGTGCAGCGAGTCCTTCCCACGAATCCTGCGCGAGAAGCATGACGCCGTAGAAAAACAGGCCGAGAAGGCCGCTGACCACGGGGCCGGCGATGGCGATGTTGAACTCGTGGGACGGCTTCTCCGGCTCTTTGGTGATCTGCGCGACGCCGCCGAAGACAAAGAGCGTGATCGACCGGACCGGGATGTTGTACCGGAGCGCGATCGCGCTGTGCCCGAGCTCGTGGAGGAGGACGGAAACGAAGAAGAGCAGGCTTGTCGTGACGCCGAGCGCGAGGTGTTCGGCGTATGACCACGTCGGGTGCTCGGAGGTGAACTGCGTCGTCAGGGAAAGCGTGATGAGGACGAAAATGATGAACCACGAGTAGTTGACGCCGAGTGGAATGCCGAGGATCTTGCCGAACCTCACTGATTGAGAGAACATACGAACATACCTCCTCTCTCGTTCCTCATCTCTCCCCGTCGGAGAGTGCCTTCAGATCAGCGACGAACCGATCGATTTCTTCATCGGAGAAACCTTTCTCTCGGGCAGCCTCCCCCAGCGTTCCCCAGATCGGTTCACCGCAGGCCAGGCATTTGATTCCCTTCTTCATCAGATAGCTCACCGACGCCGGCAGGGAATTGATAAGATCTTCAATCGTGATGTCGTTCGTGATCACGAGGATCGGGTCCATTGCCTGGTGAAAAGATTATTCACATGCTGCTTGAGGAACGAGCGCACGAGATCGCTCTCGCAAGCTTGATCGAAGCCTTTGCAGGCGTCCTGAACGATCCGTTCCGCTTCCTCTTTCGAGGTTGCGCTGCGGATTTGCTCGTCAATCCCCTGACAGTATGCTCTGATCAGCTTTTCTTGCCGGTGGTCGCTGATCGGCCGGTCGAACGAAAGTTCATCATTCATATTGCCAAATTCAACTCACGCTGAGCAAATGCGACGTGCCTAAACACTCTGTTATTTCATTAGATGCAGGATTTCTGCAAAAGAATCATGTCTCTGGCGACCCCACGTTGCACGGTTAAGCCTCAACTCCTGTCAATGGCCGACCTTGTTGAGTGTCGTGCAAGAAGGGGTTGTGCAGCCAAGCTGTTTGCCGAAGGAGAGCACGGCATACCTTTTGGAGCTACCTCACAAAATTCCTTTCCGGCACCATCTGGTTCGACTCGCCCTGTTTTCTAACCGACTGGAGGGCAAAGCCTATGAAGCGAGCAATCTTCTGGTGCTCCACGCTCCTCGCATTCTCCGCCTTCGGGGCTCTCGCCCAGGAAAAGAAAGCTGGTGAGGAGGCACTTGGCAGTCGCACGTATGCAGACTTCGAGAATCCGAAGGCGTGCGGGGCTTCGTGTCACGTCGACTTCTATCAACAGTGGCAGCAGGCGATGATGTCGCAGGCGTACACCCATCACTGGGATGAGATCGAATACTTCAAGCTGGCCGTGCCGCACGCCGAGAAGGACCCGAAGGTCGCCGGCATCGAGGATGCGTTCATCTATCTCAACAATGTCGCGAACGTCGGGATCGACATCACCGTCGGTCAGTATCAAGTGGCCGATCCGATCTTCAAGGGCGATTACATTCGGCTACACACTACCGACGCAGACCGATCTCATCTTCTCCGTTCTGAACGGAAACGGTATCAATGCAGCCGACGCGTTCGACCATTTTGACAGTGATCCGTACAAGAATTTCTTTGTGCGCGTCGCGCAACCGTTCGGGCAACAACTTCAGATCGGCGCGCTGGGTTATTTCGGCAAGGACCGCGACGACGGCGTCATCACCCAAGAGTACAAAAATCCAGGGGCACGAGTGTTAAGCTAGTGTGAAGATTCCACGAAGTGGGGGGATTGACATCTGCAGACGCTCAGCGATGTTCGGTCGAGCCGCCTTGACTCTGCTCTCTCCGTAAGTTATGCCAAGCATCGCAGGTTATCAAGAGCCAGGGGGTTGCGAAGCAGAATTGGACGAACGCTCGCTGGATCGAGAGCGCAGTACCGGTGGGATTCTTGCCATCGAGGGCTAAGCGATCTCTCGGTCAGATCCTTTTCTCAATTTCAGGACACAAGGACCCGGTATTTTCTGCGATCTCCTCTCGTTCACTTTCGCCCGAACGAAGAATTGCCTCAGGTGTCCGCCACCGAGTCCGTTGGCGGGAATTCCGGTTCTCGGGAATGCAGTTGGCGCAGCGGGTAAGAGGAGAGTGGGAGATAGGGCCAACTCGCTGCTGATCATACTGGGTGTGTCGCTCGAGGCTCAGGTTGCGAGGAATCTCAAGCCGTCACCTCGGTCGTGTGAGCGACCTTCACGGCCGGCTCGATCCGATACGAATGCGTGAGCTTAGCGCTCGCGCTCAGGATAGCGGTGACGGAGCAGTACTTCGTTGTTGAGAGCTCGATCGCCCGCTCGACGTCGACGGGATTGATTCCGTCTCCATAGAAAATGTACTCGACATGGATCTCGGTGAAGATCTTGGGGTGCTCGTCCTTCTCAACACCCTTCACGCGCACTTCATATCCCTGTAATGGTACTCTCTTCTTCTTCAAGATCGGCATGACGTCGCTCGAGGTACAGCCGGCAAGAGCCATTAAGAGCAATTCCTTCGGCGCGGAACCAGCAAGGCTCCCGCCGAAATCCGGCGAACCGTCCATCACGACCCAGTGATTCGAGTTCCCCTTCGCAATAAACGTGATTCCTTGTGCCTGTCTGAGGAAAACCTCTTTTGTCATTGTCCACTCTCCATACTATTTGGGTAAGTACTTCGGCTTGCGCATGCGTCACACCTGCTCTTCTCCCTTCAGAGAACATTTTCGCTTGAGCAGAGAGCGCACAGAAAGGAGCAAAGGGCACGACCGGCCAAAGTTTGTCGCCGTGAGGAAGAAAGCTCCAGCAGCTATCACCAGGGTAACGCCGACCGGCAGAAGTTCGACGAGGGACAATACCGCCGACACGATTGCCAGTAGGACCAGGACTCCCCGGGATAGCAAAGCTGCATTCATATGCAGACCGTTCTCCTCTTTCTCTCTTAGATGCAGCTTTTCGAGAAAAGGGTCGAGGATTGCTGGATTGATCAGTATCCGGCTCCTTCGGCGGGCAGCACCACCTTGCCCCTGAACGCTCGATAGATGTAGATGAAATATCCGGCCGCCAGAACGATGCCGATGATCCACCAGACTAACCCGACGGTCAGGCCGTACTCGGAGGCCGCGCTGTTGTGGATCGTCAGGCTGTACGACGGATCGGTCGAAGCGGGAAGCAGGTTCGGATACAGACCGAATGCCGTGCTCGCAAGCATCCCGCCGATGAACGCGGTCGAGGAAAGGAATGCAGACTTGTCCTGGCCCAGCTTATTATAGGACATCATCCCGATGAGCCCCAGCAAGCTGAGGAGAGGGAAGATGAAGCCCCACACGTGCTCGGAATAGTTCGTCCAGATCGCCGGTCTGATCTCAAATGTTGCGACGAGAGCTGCGATCGACGCGATCGTCACTCCCCACCAGGCCTTCGCCGAAATGGAGCGCGCGCGAGCCTGCACTTCGCCCTCTGTCTTCAGGGTGATGAAGTTCGCGCCGTGAGCGGTGAGGGTGAAGAACGCGACCAGTCCCATAATGACCGTGAACCAATCCAGGACGCCGGCCTCGGGCACGATCGTGAATGTCGTCCAGAGCGGCTCGAAGAAGTATCCCTCCTTCCCGAGCGGGACCCCGCGAACGACGTTTCCCAGGGCCGCGCCGAGGAAGATCGCGAGCAGGACGCTCGCCAGCCAGAAGACGGAATCCCAGAACCTCTTCCACATCGGGTGCTGGACCTGATGGCGGAACTCGATCCCGAGGCCACGGAGCATCAGGAGCCAGAGGACGATGATAAGCGGCAGGTAGAAACCGCTGAAGCTGGAGGCGTAAACGAGGGGGAAGGCGAAATACAAGGTCCCGCCCGCCGCGAGGATCCAGACCTCATTCCCGTCCCAGACCGGGCCGATGGCATTCAGGTTGAGCCGCCGCTCGGCCTCCGTTCTTCCGACCAGGAGGTGGATGATCCCCGCGCCCAGATCGAAGCCGTCGAGTATAACGTACATCGTGAGCATGAACGAGACCAAGACGAACCAGAGAGTTTCCATAAGCTCCTTATCTCCTATAGTGCCTCTAGCTTGCGCGCGAGTTCGATGTTCGATAATAGCATTTCTCGAAGTCGCACGAATGTGCGTACGATCTGAACACTCACCTGTACTGCTCCGGGACTATTCAAAACGTTGGCAAGCGTCAACGCTCCGTGTTCAGTAAAAGCATACGGCAAATAGGGTGAGAACCGGAGTCGTGCGAGGTGGTCGCAATTTACGACCACCCCAAACTTCTCTTCGGAAGTGAGCTCGAACATGAAGTCGCGGGGAAACCTGTCAGGATGACGACGCACCTGCTCCTTCAGCCGCTTCGTTGTAACTCCGTAGAGCGCTGCCAGATCAGCATCGATCATTACCTTCTGCCCCCCTGATCAGCAAGATGGCGCGTTCGATCCGTTCGTTTGGTATGATTGCTTTCTGCTTTTGCACTTTTCCTGCGACATTCTCAACCTTGAATTGCTCGGAGGTTCAAGCCAATGTCGGAAGACCGCACCTGACACCCAGCTCTCAATGCGCTACGCCTTCCGGACCCTGATTGATGTGCTTGATGACAAGGAAGAGGAAGAGGACCCCCACGACGAAATACATGCCCAGGAATCCCAGAAGCGTAAACAAGCCGGTCCCCGCCGACACCGTTGGGGAGATGCCGGAGGCGGTCCGCATCAACCCGTAGACAAGCCAGGGTTGGCGACCGAGCTCCGCCGTCATCCATCCTGCCGTGTTGGCGATGTACGGAAAGGGAAAAGCGAGCATTAAAATCCATAACGCCCACCGGGCGGAGAAGAGCCTGCGCTTCCAGAGGAGAAAGACGGAGATGACCATTACGGCGATGAAGATCGTTCCGAGCCCCACCATGATATGATAGCTGTAGTACAGCAACGGGACGTTCGTCGGCCACTGATCCTGCCGAAATTCATTCAGACCCTTCACCTCGGCGGTCCACCGGTGGTGTGTGAGAAAGCTCAGGAGCTTTGGGACATACAGAGGATTGTCCATCCGGAGCTTCTCCATGTCCGGCTGGCCGATGAAGATGAGCTCCGCTCCCTGCTTGGTTTCGAACAGCCCCTCCATCCCCGCGAAGGCAACCGGCTGGTGTGCTGCGATGTTCTTCGCCTGCCCGTCTCCGGTCGGAAAAGCCATCAGGAGAGACGTGATCACGCCCGAGATCACACCGACGCGCACGAACAACTTTCCGTACTCCTCATCCCGGTGCGCCAGGAGATAATAGGCGCCGACCGACGCCATCACGAACGCCGCCGTCACCACCGCGCCGATCATGTTGTGCGTATACTGCCACCCGATCCATGGATTGAAGATCAGCCCCCAGTAGTCACTGATATGGACCGCCCCATCGGCAGCGGCGGCATACGCCACGGGATGCTGCATCCAGGCGTTTGTCGCGATGATGAAGTAGCCGGAGATCCACGACCCGAGGAAGACAAGGAACGCCGCGACGAAATGTCCCACCTGCCCCAGCTTCTTCTCGCCGAACAGGAACAGGCCGAGGAAACTCGACTCGAGGAAAAAGGCAAAGATCCCTTCCATCGCCAGGGTCTGGCCGATCACACCGCCGGCGAAGGTGGAAAACTTCGCCCAGTTCGTGCCGAACTGAAACTCCATCGGAATGCCGGTCACGACCCCGACCGCGAAGTTGATCGCAAAGATCTTTGCCCAGAACCGCGCGCCGTTGTTGTACCGTTCATCCTTCTTCCAGATTGAAAGCCCTTTCAACACGACAATGAGCAAGCCGAGTCCCATCGTGAGCTGGGGGAAGAGGTAGTGGTACATCACGGTGAAGGCGAACTGGAGTCTGTCGATGAGCAGAGCGTCTTCCATAGGTTGATCCTTCTGCTGTGAAGTTCAACCGCGAAGATAAGGAAAAAATGCAAAATTGGACAGCCTCGGATCGTTTTTGAAAATTGCTTGGAACGGAAAGATGCGGAAAGGGATGGATCTTCTCGGGAAGGACTTTAATTATGCAGGTGAAGAACCGCGAAGAGCTTCCTGCGCGTTCTGCTCGGAAGACGGGGATCAGGATAGTGCCGATACAGGAAAACGGTCTTCTTCAGACTGTCGAGATACGCCGTGCAA
>Ga0315282_10007493_pt1 | contig 17889 bp, 13 predicted proteins | sample YL17G07_20_MG_FD_203693 | JGI IMG/M metagenome (GOLD analysis project Ga0315282, IMG submission 203693) | Sediment microbial communities from Yellowstone Lake, YNP, Wyoming, USA - YL17G07_20 | ecosystem: Environmental > Aquatic > Freshwater > Lake > Sediment | place: USA: Wyoming | collected... | reverse complement strand
ATACTACCTCTAGAGCAATAGCTGATTTACTGTCAATGCATATAAATAATCCCGTTAGTCTTGTTTCGTTGACAGCTCAACGTGCATCTGCAAACCTCTTACTGCTAGGCAACGAAGATATCCAGAATGCGTTATGTGACCTTCTTTCCAAGAACGAAAGTTGTCAAGAATCGGTACTTATTGTACTGGATGCCGTCAGTTCAAAAAAGTCGAAATTAGCCGCGAATGTTCAAGAAGTCTTGGAAAGACTCAGTTCATCCACGAATTATGCAGTGAGATACATTTCTCAAAAAATTCTACACAGTATTGATGGCAGGCCATATGAGTTAACAGGCTTAGCAGCTCCCTTGCCAGCTATTTATCGACTATTGTTGCCACCGGCACGTACTACTCGGGGCTTGGAAACTATCTCAGAAGGCGAACCCTTGCCGGACTCTGAAGATCCTGCCTTAATCGTTAGGCCTTTTGACTTCCAATTAGAGGCCATAGCTGAAGAAGCAAAGTTCGCTAAGATAAACGTGTTCTACCACGCGGTTCAAATTATGCGGCAATTGGAACCAGAGCGTAGTTGGTCGGCAGAGGGGGAGAGGAGACTAAGGTCAAACCTAGACTCCATCGGGTTACGCCTGCCATATCACAGACCTCGCGCGGTGTTAGCCCGCCGGTCAGTATTCCATATAGTCACTGAATTAGCCGAAGCTAAAGCTCTAGATGTGGTAAGCCTCCAAAAGCTTGAGCCGGTCCTCAGATATTACGACCCTGAGTTTGTCCTGGTCGAGCCTTCTCCCCGTCCTTCTAATGTGCACTCGATAGCTGTCGGTATACAAACAAGTCGAAGAGAAGAAGAATGGTTAGAGGAGACTGACAACCAGCTGAGTACTTTATTTTTCAAATCAGGCGATACTGTGATACTAGCCGAACGCACGATGTTACGACAACTCGACTGGGAGAAGCCTACCGAAGCGCGACAGAGCATTATATCAACATTCCCACCATCTAATATCTCCAACTTCAACCAACTAGCTAGGAGAGTAACGAATAAACTCATGAGTGAATATGGTGAGCTAAAGGTTGATGATAAAATAAATGTATTGATAATACAGAACGTCACTTATGGATTCGATTCATCTGGCTCAGATTGGCTGGCTTTGAATCCGTTTATCGGCCATCGACTTGGCTGGCAACTGTCTAAAGAGGGCCTCTTCAGGTGGGTAGATGTAGTAGGAAATACGATGGTTGAGTCTCTATGGTGGCTAGATGGTCAGGTTGAGCAATCCCCACCTCATCTCAACAATGAGGTGGGTGAAGGTTGGCTTGTAGTGGCTTCCCAATCTGCTTGGAACCTCATTAAAGCGAAACATGGCGTCTTGAGGCAAATAGCAAAAATTGAACGCAACATCTGGCGCGACGACAACAAGTTACAGCGTCAAGCATATGCTGAGCGCATCGTGTCATAAAATAGCGAATTGTTGCCTGTCCAGGTTCTTCAGACCAGACGGCATTGGAGAGATTCTGTCCCAAATACCGCACTATGCAACACTTCAGCCTTCCCGGACTGTGTGATATGATTGAACATGATGTTCATGTTCAACTATGAAACCTTGGTTGACCCTCTATTAAGAGACATCAGGAAGTATATTCCTGAATTCTCTGGCATGAGGCCCGGAGACAAGGTAGTCGATGTCTGCTGTGGAACGGGAGCACAAGTTCTTGAGTATGGGCGCCGTGGCATTGTTGCTACCGGTATAGATATCAGCCCAAGCATGCTCAAAATAGCTACGAGAAATATGAGGAGACAGAAGGCGGTGAATGTCTCCTTTCAACTCGCCGACGCCACCAGTTTGCCTCTTCCGGACGGTTACTTTGACTATGCGTCTATATCTTTGGGACTACACGATAAGGAAAAGCCTAATCGATATCAAATCATTTCTGAGATGCAGAGGGTTATCAAGCAAGATGGAGCTCTTATCCTCATAGATTTCCAGGTTCCATTACCCAGGAATGTATGGGGTGTGTCGGCAAGAGCTATAGAATTCCTCGCTGGTGGGTCTCACTATCAGGGCTTTAGAGATTATCTTGCAAATGGGGGACTCGAGGATATACTGACAAATCACGGTTTGAGGGAACAATGTAGAACCTACCCCAAAAATGGGCTACTAGTGGCTACGAAGGTGGTGAAAGGTTAAGCTATTATCGGTCATTCTGGTCAGGACCTTATTTAAGTTTAAGGTAACACTTGTCCAAAATGTTCAGCAATGTTCAGCGAAGTCGATAAGGGGTTGGTTTTTATTATGGCAAAAACGTCGCAAAATCACACTCAAAAATAACTGGCAGCGGAGGGATTTGAACCCACGACCAAAGGCTTATGAGACCCCAAATCAGCTACGATTACTTAACCCTCCTGGACTTTTGATTTCATCCCAGCCCATAAGCTTACTTACCCGACTATCAAATCAACAAAACGATCATCCCTGAGATTTACTAAGCCATGTTCGCATATTCGGAGGAAGGGTATAGCCGGGGTGGAGAGAACAGCCAGAGTAATACGTATATCAAGGAGATTGCAGCCCAGGTCGGTGGCTGCCTCCTGGATACGGTGGAGTTTATCGGCTATAGTCTCCATAGGCTGGGTAGAGATTCCTCCTGCCACAGGAAGCGCTATTTCAGCCAATATTCTGCCGCCAGCACACACCGCGATACCCCCAGCTAACTCTTTAACCCTGTTTACCGCCTGTGCCATATCGGTCTCATCAGCACCAACTACTATAATATCGCCACAGTCCCAGACGGCACTGGTGGCAATCGCCCCCCGCTTAAGTCCAATTCCTCTAATCAAGCCGACGAAGCTCTTACCTGTCCCGTAAGACCTCTCAATAGCGGCTACCTTTAGTATATCTCTACTAATATCAGGCTTGAGCTGACCCTCTGACGCCGGCATATCCGTGAATTCTTCCCTGGTGACTAAATTGGTGACCTGGTATACTAGCCTGACTTTTACGTGACGGCGGCTGCTTTTTACTGGGATGGTAAAGTCATCGGCGGTAAAATCCCTGGCTAGATGTATGCTATTTTGGCTTGATTTGGGATAACGGTGTTTTCTGGGCAGGACAACTTGCAGACCACTCTGGGCAACCACCTGCCCGTTACTGATAACATATTCCGCCCGAATAGTCCCCAGGTCAGGGATGATAACGATGTCAGCATACTTGCCCGGAGCGATGCCACCGATAATGTCATCTAGGGCGAAGTGCTGGGCGACGTTTATCGTCGCCATTTGTATCGCCTGAACAGGACTGAAGCCGAGGTTAATCGCTTTTTGTACCACGGATTCCATATATCCATCGCTAACAAGTTGCCAAGGTCCCAAACCGTCGGTTGATATTGCCAGCCGGGTGAGAGCAATATTTTCATCCTTTATCGGGGAAATGGCTTCCAGATCCCTTCTTATTTCCCCTTCCCTTATCAACACAAACAGCCCCAATCTCAGCCTTTCCCTAACCTCTTCAGTACTGATTGGCTCATGGCAGGAGGAGACGCCAGACGAAATATAGGCTTGCAGCTTGTTCCCACTGGCGCCAGCGCTATGCCCGTCAACCTTCTTACCCAGGTTTATGGTCTCGGTGATAAGTTCGAGGACTCTTCGGTCGCCGTTAACCACCCCACCCCAGTAAGGCTCGCCCAAGCCGATAACCTCCCGTCGCTTGAGCAGTTTGCGCAGCTGTTTAACATTGAGAGCATGTTCTTCAGTCACCGGGCTCAGAGTGACCATGGGAGGGGCGGTAATAAACACTTTTACCGGCTGGTCTTTGATAGACCTCAAAAATTGGATAACCCCCTCATATCCCAGGGTGGAAGCAATGTTGGAAGCCTCGGTAATAATAGTGGTGGTACCCCCCTGGATGGCATACCTTAACACCTCGCTTATGGAGAAGATGGAGTCTATATGGGTGTGACCATCGATAAGCCCGGGCATCAGTGTCTTACCGGCAGCGTCAATGATCCTGGTTGAGGAGCCGACAGCCTTACCGATATCCTTGCCCACATAGGCTATTTTGTCACCTTTAATAAGGACTGAAGCCCCTCCCACCACCTCCCCGGTATAAACATTAATTATATCCCCATTAGCAATGGCTAAATCAGCCTCAGCCTCCCCCGCAGCCACCTTCATAAGCTCCCACCTCTGTCCCTGACTCTCTGCCGCTGTTCTGGTCATAAAGTATCCCTTTCTAGCTGTCTCATTATATATGCTCTGGGGTAAAATTGCGATTGTTGGGGGCTGTGGCGTATCAAAAAGAAAGGGTTGTTTTGCACTTAAAGCTTATATTACGGGAGCAGGAGAGTGGAATAGGTGGCCATCAAATCACGCCAGCAAAGTTGGGTGATTTGGGATTCCTGGGTATCTACTATGTATGACTCTTCTGTATAACTCGATTCTGCTCTTAGCACCTAGTTTTTTATAGATGTTCTTGGTATGCGTATGCACCGTCTGCCGGCTGATATAAAGTTTTTCGCCAATTTCATTATCAGATAGCCCTTTGGTTAGATAGCAAATAACATCCAGTTCTCTTCTAGTTAACTGGAATCTTGTTTGGAAGGCAATCTCCAGTTTCTTTTCGTCAGTGAGGTCGGATAGGGTAACCATAAAATTAGGCGTAGAACTTATCGGGGCCCCTTTCCATGTCAGTGAGCATTCGATTCGGAAGCTCTGGCCACTTTCTGTAGATACTATCCTCTCTTTTGGCGACAGAGTAGGCTGCCCTTCTGTTTTAAGTAAATCAAGGAGGTCGGAGCAATCTCTAATAATACAGGATGGTATGGGGAACTCACCCCTTTCAAGGTCAGAGGCGTCATGTGGTATTCTACCTAATAACTGTAGACAGATATCTCTTGCCTTAGTATTGAAGAAGGAAGGCCTAAATTTATGGTCTAACCAAAGAAGCCCCTCACCATCAACCTCATCAGCCGACAAGAGATGACTTTCCCGTGTATCAATCTGTGAAATTAAACAAATATTGTGCACAACAATTCCAAGATGAGAGGCAAGCCTCGTTGCTTTTAGGACTTCCCTATCCTCATAATCCGGCTGTTTCTTGGAACGCCAAAATGTGATCATGCCCACTAAATTACTTTTCCAGCGCAAGGTCAGGAATAACTCCCAGTATAGGTGCTGTGGCAGCATAAAATTATTATAGAAATCTGACCTCTCCCAGTCTCTTAAGGAAATAGACTCTCCAAATTTTAAGACAGTTTTTGATGAAGAAATTGCTTCTTTTAATAGAGGAGAATGCTGATAGAAAGAGTCTTTATACAAGACGGGGTAATACTTATCTTCATAGAGATTACGATTATCTGACCTGATAGACCGTGACTCGACTATCGTTATGTGCTGCGGATACCCTTTGATAAGCTGAAAGGTGGCACATTCGGTATTGAATGCCTGCATTATTGGGGGAAACAACGTACCAATGAAGCTTTCTACGTCTTCACATCGGTTGGCAAGATAGACCAGATTTAAAATATCACGGTAATCTTTACCGGTCAGCCTAGCCATTTGCCACATTTATAGCACCTTTTGCTTTTGTTGTCAAAAATACCCTATTTAGGGTATTGATTTTGTGGATGGGTATATTAACATAAGAATTGGAGGACAAGATGCACGGGTTATAGGATGTACGGAGGCTATTATAGGTGAAAGCCAACAAGAAGGTTAAGCTACGGATTGACAACCTATCGCTTAGCTTTGGCGGGGTCAGAGCCCTTGCTGACGTGAGCCTAGATATCAGGGATAACGAGATACTGGCTATTATCGGACCTAATGGCGCCGGCAAGACCTGCATCCTCAACTGCATAAACGGCTTCTACAAACCCCAAAAAGGCGAGATTTATTATGATGGGCGAAGAATTACCCGGATGCGTCCGGATAAGGTGGCTAAACTCGGCATCGCCAGAACCTTTCAGAATATTGAGCTGTACACTGGTCTCACCACCCAAGATAACCTTATGGCCGCCCGACACGTTCTCATGAAGCAAAACTTCCTCACCGGTGCCCTCTACTTTGGCTGGGCGCACAAGGAGGAAATCGAGCACCGCCGGACGGTAGAGGAGATTATCGACTTCCTGGAAATAGAGCCAATTAGAAAGAAGGTAGTTCACGTTCTGCCCTACGGCCTGCGGAAAAGGGTGGAACTGGGAAGAGCCCTAGCTCTGGAACCGCAAGTGCTGCTCCTTGATGAGCCCATGGCAGGGATGAACCTAGAGGAAAAGGAGGATATTGCTAGGTTCATAATTGATGTCTTTGAAGGTCAAGGAGCCACCTATCCCAATACCCCTGTTCTGAGGGATGGAATTAGATGTATGGTTCTTGTCGAACATGATATGGGAGTAGTCATGGACATCGCCGACAGGATTATCGTCCTTGATTTTGGGCGTAAGATTGCTGAAGGCACCCCAGCCGAAATTAAAAGGAACCCCAAAGTTATCAAGGCCTACCTAGGAGAGGCAATATAGGCATTGAGAGAACAAGATGCTACAAGTAAACAATATTGAAGTTACTTATATGAATATTATTCAAGTGTTACGAGGTGTATCACTAGAGGTAGGTGACGGCAAAATCGTTGCCCTACTCGGGGCTAACGGCGCCGGCAAGACTACCACCCTGAAGGCAATCTCAGGGCTGCTAAAGACAGAAGAGGGAGAGGTAACCGATGGCAGCATTAATTTTAACGGTAAGAGGATAGACAGGTATAGCCCTGAAGATATTGCCGCTATGGGTATAACCCAGATTATGGAGGGGCGGAGGGTTCTTGAGCATCTTAGTGTTGAGGAGAACCTGTTGGTATTTGCTTATCGTCGTAAAGACCGGCGGGAGGTCAAAAGAGACGTCGAAATGGTCTTTGATTACTTCCCCAAGATTAAAGACCTCCGCCGCCAGACGAGTGGCTATCTGTCTGGGGGTGAACAACAGATGTTGGTTATAGGACGGGCGCTCATGGCCCGCCCCAAGCTTATGCTCTTGGATGAGCCTTCACTCGGTCTTGCCCCGCTACTGGTGCAAGAAATCTATGAAATTATCAAGAGAATCAATACCGAACGAAAGATGGCGATACTCCTGGTAGAGCAGAATGCTAGAGCTGCCCTTAATATCGCTGATTATAGCTATGTTATGGAGAATGGCAGGATAGCTCTGAGTGGGCCGGCTGATAGGTTAAGGAATAATGAGGATGTTCAGGAATTCTATATGGGATTATCAGCTGTGGGCTCCCAAAAGAGCTATCGTGAAGTTAAGCACTACCGGCGAAGGAAGAGATGGCTCGCTTAAAAAAACAAGTAGGGGCAGTGCCTACTGAGATAGAGCAGGTCTATATGGAAAAGGGCGATACCTGGCCTAAGATACTCAAATATAACTATGAAAGGTACGGCGATAACCAAATAGCTATGCGTCATAAGCACCATGGTATCTGGCAGCCTTATACTTGGAAGGACTACTATCTCAATGTCAAATACCTGGCACTTGGTTTACTATCTCTTGGCTTTAAACCGCAAGATAAGTTGCTTATTATTGGGGACAATGCCCCGGAGTGGTATTATGCTGAGCTGGCTGCTCAGGCTAACCATGGTGCTTCAGTGGGAGTGTATCCAGAGCTGCTTCCCCCAGAGATAAAATACATCGCTGAAAATTCCGAGGCTAGATTTGCTGTGGTTGAAGACCAGGAGCAGGTTGATAAGCTGCTCCTGATTAAGGACAAGCTTCCCCAGCTCAAAAAGGCTATTTACTGGAACTATAAGGGGGTAGCCTCCTACGATGACCCTATCTTAATAGGGTACAGGGAGGTGCTGGGGCTGGGGAAGAGATATGAAAAGGAACACCCCCGCCTCTTTGGGCAGAATATCGAAGCGGGTAAAGCTGACGATGTCTGTGCTCTTGTTTACACCTCAGGAACCACCGGAGCGGTACCCAAGGGAGCCGTCCACACCTATAGGACAATGAGGGCTGGCGCTGATTATCTTTTACGCCTTGACCCCTGGTATGAGAATGATAATATTGTCCCTTATCTGCCACCAGCCTGGATGACCGAGCAATGGTTAGGGATTGGCTGCCACCTCCTGTCAGCTAGCATCCTTAACTTCGCTGAAGCGCCGGAAACCCAAGAGCAGGATATCAGGGAGATAGGACCAAGCATAGTACTCTACGGAGCCAGGCTGTGGGAGAGCCAGGCAGGCAGGGTTCAGGCACGGATTCTAGGTGCCGATGCCATCAAGAGGTTTACCTTTCGTCTGCTAATGCCCGTCGGCTATAAGATGGCTGATTTAAAGTATAGAAAGCAAAAGCCAAATCTATTTTTGAAAATACTCTATGCCTTGGCTGACCTAGCCCTGTTTAGACCCGTCAGAGATAGCCTTGGTCTGACAAATGCCAGAATCTGCTACACCACCGGGGCTATGCTCTGCCCCAATGCCTTCAGGTTCTACCACGCTCTAAATCTGCCTCTCAAAAGCTTATACTGGTCAACGGAGGGTGGAGTTCTCGCCGGCACTAAGAATGATGACATCCGTCTAGAGGCTTTAGGCCCCGTTCGCAAGGAAACAGAGGTGAGAATAACCGGTAGCGGCGAAATTATTTATCGCCTGCCTGGTACCTTTGTTGGTTACTATAAGGACCCGGATAAGACTGCCAAGATGCTTAAAGACGGGTGGTTTTATAGCGGAGATAATGGCCTGATTACCAAGGATGGGCACCTTGTCCTTCTGGATAGGAAGAATGACCTGGTTGAGCTGGCCTGTGGCGATAAACTGGCTCCCCAGTCTATTGAGAGCTGGCTAAGGTTCAGCCCTTACATCAAGGACGCCTGGGTCCTCGCCGGACCAGACAGGGCCTACGCCTCGGCAATCATAATAATTGATTACACTAGCGTAGGTCGGTGGGCGGGGGAAAGGAGACTGGCTTATACCACCTTCACCGAGCTTTCCCAGAATCCGGAGGTCTATAAACTGGTGAAGCAGGAGATAAAAAGAATAAACCAAGTTCTACCCCCCGGTGTCAGGGTGAAGAAATATATCAATCTGCACAAGGAATTTGACCCTGACGAGGGTGAGCTAACAAGAAACATGAAGCTAAGAAGGGCTTTTCTGGAAGAGCGCTACCGCGAGCTTATCAAGGCTATCTATAGTGATAAAACTGAGGTGCCTGTAGAAGCTCAGGTCAAATACCGGGATGGGCGAGTGGGAACAATAAAAACTACCCTTAGCATTAAGCCGGTTGAAGGAGCTGCCTAATGACCTTCTTTCTGCAACTGGTGGTAACCGGTTTTGCCCTTGGCATGGTCTATGCCCTTATCGCTATAGGCTTTGTTATAATTCTTAAGTGCTCTCAGGCATTCAACATTGCCCAGGGGCACTTTGTCATGATTGGTGGTTACCTGGGCTTTACCTTTCTGGTAACCTTCCACCTGCCGGTATGGGCTAGCCTGCTGGCAGCAATAGCAGTGGCTATTATAATGGGCCTGTTAATAGAACGACTTACCCTGCGCCCTCTGGTGGGTAAACCAGTACTAGCGGTAATTATGATGACCATAGCCCTAGCCACTGTACTTGAAGGGCTGGCGACCCTGATCTGGGGTGGTAGATACGAGACTTACCACGGAGTGCTGCCGACCATAACCCTAAAGATTGGTGAGCTATCCATACCCTCAGAGATGGCAATCGGACTAATAGTGTCTGTTGCCGTAGTAGCTATACTCATGCTTTTCTTCCGCTACACCAAAAGTGGGCTGGCAATGATGGCCACCGCCGAGGATGAGCAGGTGGTGCAGAGTGCCGGTATCAAGGTAACTACCGTTTATGCCATCTCTTGGGCAATTGCCTGTATTGTTGGTGTCATTGGCGGCATTATTTTAGGCGGTGTATCTGGTGTTATGATACCATTAGCTGAGATCGGCCTGAAAGCATTTGCTGTAGTGCTGCTGGGTGGGGTGGACTCAATTGGTGGGGCTATTGTCGCCGGAATAATACTGGGTGTGCTAGAGAATATCTCTGCCGGGTACCTGGACCCACTATTACCTGGCGGTGACCTGGCTAGTGTCTTACCGTTTATCGTCATGATAATTGTGCTCATCTTTAGGCCCTACGGTCTATTCGGGCTGCAAAGGATAGAAAGGATTTAATAAATGGGTTTGCCCAGCGGAACCTTTAACCAAAGCTATGCCCAGGATATGGCCATTTTCCGCACCCGGATGCAGTGGATAATGCTGCTTGCCTTTCTTGCCTTTCTTTTCACCTGCCCGCTTTATTCCAGCGATACGATACTGACCATAATGACCATAATCGGCATCACCATTATTGCTGTGCTTGGTCTCAATATATTAACCGGATACTGTGGCCAAATCTCCCTAGGGCACGCCGGGTTCATGGCAGTAGGTGCCTATACCTCTGGTATCCTTTGTGCCAAGCTTGGCTGGTCATTCTGGGCTGCCCTGCCCTGTGCTGCCCTAGCCGCGGGAATAGCGGGGTTAATCTTCGGCTTACCATCGCTAAGGGTCAAGGGCTTCTACCTGATTATGGCGACAATAGCCGCCCATTTTATTATTATCTGGGTTATACTCCAGTTATACAGTGTCACTGGTGGGGCTAATGGGCTAGCTGTGCCCAGACCGGAGATAGGTGGCTTTGTTTTAAAGTCCAAAGCCAGTTACTTCTACCTGGTGATGATAATTGCCTGTCTGGCGACATTCTTTGCTAAAAACATAGTCAGAACCAAGGCAGGCAGAGCCTTCATTGCTATCAGAGATAATGACCTGGCGGCTGAGGTCATGGGGGTCAATCTGTGGAGCTATAAGCTGCTGGCGTTCTTTATCGGCTGTGTTTATGCCGGTGTGGCTGGCTCACTGTTGGTTCACTACATTGCTTTTGCCTCCGTTGACCAGTTTCCCTTTATGAATTCGGTGTGGTATCTGGGCATGCTGATTGTCGGTGGTATGGGCAGCACTATGGGGGCTATCTTCGGTGCCGTATCCCTCAAGGTGCTGGATGAGCTGGTCACTGTTTCTGGCCCGGTATTAGCCGCGGCTTTCCCGGCTATTGCCGTCCAGGCAGCCGCTTCACTCAGCCTCATCATGCGCGGCCTGGTAATTATCGTCTTCCTCATCTTTGAGCCGAGAGGGCTGGCTCACCGGTGGGAGATGGTTAAGGCATATTATCGGCTATGGCCTTTTTCACATTAAGAATGCAAGAATAAATTAATGAAGGAGGTGGTTAAATTCAGTAGAGTAGCAAATTTATGGGGTAGACCAAATCATAAACTAAAAAGGAGAGGAAATGTCTAAGACTAAGTGGCTATTTATAGCTTCCGTGGTTGTTCTGCTGGTGGCAGTGCCGCTACTGGCTGCCTGCCCAGCCCCACCCCCAGCGGAAGAGGGAGCTCCGCCTCCACCACCTACGTACACACTATATATCGGTGGCACCATGTCGCTCACCGGCGCCTACGCTGAGGACTCGGCAGCGGAGCTGGCTGGCTTTGAGGACTATGCCAAATATGTAAATGAGACTCATAAGCTGGCTCCGTGGCGAACTGAGACATTCCCCGAGAATGTAACCCTGGAGGTGCTATGGCGAGACGATGAGCTCAAGCCAGAGAAGGCACTATCTATCTATGAGGAGCTCAAAGCCAAGGGACTGCTGGTCGAACATGGCTCGGGGTCGCCACAGGTGCTGGCACTAATGGACAGGCTAAATGAGGACCGCATAGGTGCCACCACCATGGCCGTCGGCCCCTATCTCCTGTCGCCACCAAGAACCTTCTTTATCCAGTACCCCATTTATACTGATGCCTGCGCTGCCATCGCCGACTGGTTCATGGATACCTGGAAGGCAGCCGGGAAAACCGCCAAACCAAGGGTCGCTATCCTTACCGCCGATAATGCCATGGGTAAGTCGTTGGTGATACCTGAGTTCAAAGCGTATCTGGAGAAGGCAGGATTCGAGTACGTTGGCGAGCAGTATGTGCCCCTGGTGCCTACGTCACCACCAACCACCCAGCTTACGTGGCTGAAGGAGAACAAGGTTGACCTTGCCCTTGGTGTTATGATTAACCCCGGTGCCCAGCCGACGTATAAGGAAATGGTCAGGCTGGATATGGGACCCAATAAAACCTACAAGATAGTCTTTGGCACTGCTTCCCCAGGTCACGCTGTGGTGTTCGCTCAGGCTATGGGTACGACGGGTGACGGTTATGTCTGCGCTGGCAGCTATCCGCCACCGGATGACCTCACCGTCCCGGGGGTTAAGTTCTGCAGTGACCTGCAGGCCATGTATCACCCTGACAAGCTGGTTACCCACATCATGTATGAGCACGGCGTTGTTGAAGGCATGATTCAGGTTGAGGCATTACGGCTTGCCATGGCAAATACTGGTAAGTCTGCTGACCAGCTAAAGTCGGTTGATGTGCTGGAGTACGGCTTCTACATGATTAAGGACTTGGACACCGGCGGCATAACCAGCACACCGCTGACCTTTGGTCCGGGTAAAGTTTACGGCATAGATAAAGTACTTGTTCAGCAGGTACAAGGGGGTAAGGCTGTAGCCCTGGGCACCTGGCCGGTTCACAACATTTACAAGCACGAGTAACTATTATTTTGGGGGCTCTATGCATATAGAGCCCCCAAAAATTCCGACTGTCTTTAGGGGCGGTGTGAATAATTATATCTATTGTCCATAGGAATGGCTATTTCAGACAGAATTTGGGGGATTCTAAAAAATGCAATGCTATACGTGGGCTAATATTACTAGAGAATAAACAGGCAAAGGCAGGCTTGCCAGGGTGTGCCACTCGGGGCTTTTCACCTTCGTTAGTTTCTCCCACCCTCTCTGTAGCAGTGGCTTAAGCGGGGCAAGTGGCAGCCTGCCTTTCTGATTATTATATGTTTCTTCTTAACATTAGGCAATAGCTTGTTTCATGCAATCACAGAGGTTAAAAAGGAGGCCAAGATGGGCTCTGTACAACAGGACTTGTCCATTTTTAAAAAATTTAACTTTGAGAGGCCGCCCGTAGGTGTTAAGTTCTTACCCAATAAACCGGATGGACTGGAGAGGCTAGATAAGGTTTTAGATTTTTGTGAGATGCTCCCCGAAGCCCAGGAAGGAAACGCTTTTTACGTTACCAAAGAAAACTTCACCTGTGTCGGACCGCTGATACTGGGCATGATAGAGCACGAGCCAATTTTTGAGAGTGGGCAGGTAGGGCCCCGGCTGGAAGTTCTCAAGGACGTACGCGCTAACCAGAGGATCTATCATGTAGTCCCCAAACTACAGAAGGGTACCGTTAACTATGTCGCCTTCGCTCCCCTGGACAAACTATCATTCGAGCCTGACATATTAATTGTTACCGCTAATGTGAGTCAAGCCGAAATTTTACTGAGATCCTTAAGCTATAGCAGCGGGAGGATGTGGTCGGCGAGGGGAACACCGGTTATCGGCTGCGCCTGGCTATACCTTTACCCATACTTAAGCGGCGAATTGAATTTTACCGTTACCGGTTTTGCCTTTGGCATGAAGTCAAGAAGGCTATTCCCAGAGGGCCTGATACTTATGTCCATCCCCTATGACTTGCTCCCCAGCATGATAAATAATCTAAAGGATATGAAATGGGTTCCTCATTCCTACACTATAGGCAGAGACGAACATAAGAAAAAGGTTAAGAGAATAGTTGAAGCATTGAAGCAGGAATCTCAAGCCAAGTAAGACAAGGGCATATTGAAAGGATGTTAATTGATTGTCATGGCAGAAAAGACCTGGAAGAATTATAAAGAAAAGAAACGCTCCAACCCTCTACCATTAAAAGGTATCAGGGTACTTGAGGTGTGCACTCTCATTTTAGGTCCTTCGGGGCCATGTTTTGCCGCAGCTATGGGTGCTGAAGTCATTAAGTGTGAAGTCCCACCTTTGGGGGATACCTGTCGTGACATGACTCCCTTTGGCTATTTATTTAGGGGGTACGGGCCAGTATATACTCACACTAACACCAATAAATACTGGCTGGGTCTGGACTTGCATAAAACTGAAGCGCAGAAAGTGTTTTTGGAACTTGCGGCCAAGTCTGACATTATTGAAGAAAACCTGAGACCGGGAGTGATGGAAGGCTGGAATGTTGGCTACCGACAAATCAAGGAGGTTAATCCGGGCATTATTTATATCGCCAAGAACGGCTTTGGCCAGTGGGGGCAATATGCTGAGGAAAACAGGCCTTCCAACGATGGTGCCTCTCAGGCGTTTTCCGGATACGCCTGGATGTCAAGCTTCCCTGGGCAACCGCCTCTCAAGAGCCGCATATATGTCTGCGATGATTACGGTGGCTTGATGGGTGAGGTGGCAGTACTAGCTGCTCTCCACCATCGGGAGAGGACGGGCAAAGGGCAGTTCATCGAATTGTCACAGAGCGAAAACATTATGCGGGCAATGTCCTGGGTCTGGCCCTACCAGCAGATTACGGGCAGGGTAGCCATGCCCGCCGGAAACAGGGACGTATCTATATGTCCTGCCGACACCTTCTACTGCGCCGATGGCAGCTTTGTCGCCATAGCCGCACCAGCCCCCGAGGAATTCAGGGGGCTTTGCGCCGCTATGGGCAAGCCAGAGCTGGCAGATGAGCCCAGATTCAAAGACCACTTGGTCCGGTTGCGGGAGGAAAACGCCACTGAGATTCTCAAGCTTATTGCCGATTGGGCAAGGACCAAGACCGTCAAGGATATTGAGGAATTAGCCAAAAAGCACGGCTTCGCTGCTTCCCGCGTCTACACCGTCAAGGACGTGATTGAGGACAGGCACTTCCGAGAACGAGGCTTTGTCACCGAGGTTGACGACCCTCTCCTCGGCCAGTACCTGGACTATGAATTCCCGGTGATGATGTCCAAGACGCCGCCGAGGGTCAAGTGGTCAGTCAGGGCGGTAGGCTTTGACAATGAATATGTAATGGCACATCATTTGGGCAAAAACGAAGATGAGATTAAGCAGTTATATGAGTGTGGTGCCTTGGGTAAATGGGGGGATTTGCCAGGACGCCGACCGCCCGATAACTGGGATGGTAAAGCAGGCCTTATCCTTGCTAGAGATGTTGAGGAAAAGGAGTAAGGACATGGAGAAGGAACAACCCTGGGCAGATTGGATAAGGGAAAGGGATGACCCCAGGATTGCCCATACCAGGCCCGAGGCTCTGGATGATATAACCGTGCTTGACCTGAGCTACAAGAGCTACGCCGGCTGCTATTGCTCTTCGCTCCTAGCTGAGTTTGGTGCTGAGGTCTTAAGGATAGAACCCCCCGAGGGCGATTTCCTCAGAACCTGCACCCCCTACGGCATGCTGTATAAGGGTGAGGGTCTTAACTATTTGACCGAGGGCAAAAACAAGTTTCATATCACCCTGAACCTGGAAAAGCCAGAGGGGAGGGAGATACTCAAGGGTCTAGTAAGGCAATCCGACGTGCTTATAGAAACCTACCGACCCGCAGTCATGGATGATTGGGGCATCGGCTACGAGCAATTAAAGGAGATTAACCCCAGGTTGATACTCGCTTCTATAACGGGCTATGGTCAGTTTGGACCGATGAGCCGGAGCCAGATGCCGGACTACGATAATATAGTTCAGGCCAGGTCAGGGATACAGTCAGGCACGGGAGAGGTTATGCCCGAGGGTAAGAGCTACGATGAATGTCCCTGGGCAGTTCCTACCAAGGCTGGCCCCTGGATAGGTTGGGCCCAGCCAGGAACATTTATGGCGATTGGTATCCTGGCTGCTTTGCACTGGAGAGGAATGACCGGAGAAGGACAGGCGCTGGATGTGGCCACGGCCGAGGCTTACGCCCGTTTTGATGACTATGCGGCGTTGTGGTATCAGGGAACCGGTGTCGTTGCTGAGCGCTTTGGCAACCTGGATACTGCTGCCTGGATATACTGCTTCGCACCAACCAAGGATGGAGCCGTCTTTCTAGGCGGCCTAAGGCTGGAGATGTGGCAAGCCTTTGCCGATATGGTGGGGAAATGGGATGAGTGGGACGCCGGGAGCTGGACGAACCTGACCATTTTTACGGAAAAGGAGCAGCAATTAAAATGGGCGCCGCTGGTCTTTGCCGAGACACGCAAATACACCAACGAGGAACTGGTAAACATGTCTATAGAATATGCTAAGAAGGGTCGCTTGGCTCCCATTACCCCGGTGGTGGCCCCGGTTTGTTCTCCTAGGGAGACGATGAAAGACGCCAACTGGTTGGAGAGGGGGATTTTTACTCCGGTCAAAGACCCTGTTTATGGAGAACTTATTGTCGCTCAGGCGCAGCATAAAATGACCGAAACACCGATAAGGACAAAATGGGTGTGCCGGCCGGTGGGCTATGATAATGAGCACATCTACCTCAAATATATGGGCTTTGGGCCCTCCAAACTAAAGAAACTGAAAAAGGTGGGAATAATCTAGTGGACTTTTTAATTACTGAGGAGCAGGAAAGATTTCGGCAACAAGTCCGCTCCTTTCTAGATAAAGAGCTACCGCCAGATTGGGAGGATTACACGGGGACAGCGATAGATGACACAGTTGCCCCTAGGGAAGATGGTGAGCAAGTCTTTAAAGATATGGCACATAAGCTTGGCCAGAAGGGGTGGTTATCTCTATTCTGGCCCAAGGAATATGGTGGTGAGTCTTGGCCATTGGTGAATTACCTTGTCTTTTTGGAGGAAATAGCCAGTCGTGGGTCACCAGGCTATAACGCCGTAGGAGTGAAAATGCTGGCGCCCACTCTATTTAAATATGGGACTGAGGAACAAAAAGAGAGACATCTTAAGCCGATTGCCAGTGGAGAGGAGCTTTTGTGTGAAGCATTCACTGAACCCAACGCCGGCTCTGACATGGCCTCCCTCCAGACGAGGGCGATAAAAGACGGCAATCACTTTATCATAAATGGGCAGAAGACATGGAGCACATTTGCCAAGTATTCGGACTGGTGCTGTCTACTGGCCAGAACAGACCCGCAGTTGAAGAGACACCGGGGTCTCAGTTTTTTCCTGGTTGATTTGTCTACAGCCGGCGTTACCGTTAGGCCTATAATTAACATGCAAGGTGAGCCAGACTTCGGTGAGATATTCTTTGAGAACGCCAGGGTGCCCAAAGAGAACTTGGTCGGCAGGGAAAACGAGGGGTGGAAAGTGGTGCAAACGATGCTGAGTTATGAGCGCATCGCGATTGGTCCTGTTGCCGCGGTACAAAGCTTAATTGAACGAATTGTAAAGTATATGAACGCTAACCCCCAGAGGCAGTGGGGAAACAGCAGACAGACGTTGGCTCAATTAAAGGTAAGGGCGGAGATTGGACGTCTGATTTGCTATCGACTAGCCTGGCTACACGATAAGGGGATGGCTACGGCCCATGCTGCTGCTATGTCACGATTATATAGTGCCGAGTTGCTTAAGCGTGGAGCTAGTTTAGCCATAGAATTATTAGGATTGTATGGTCAGCTTGACAAAAGGGATGGCCGGGCACCTTTACATGGGTGGTTCAAACATCTATATCTGTCGTCCATAGGAGTGACTATTGCTGCAGGGACTTCGGAAATTTTAAAAAATATAATTGCTCTAAGTGGGCTAAAATTGCCTAGAGAATAAACAAGTAAAGGCGGGCTCTGCCAGGGGAAACTGAGGTACCGGTGGTTTCATTCTTTTTCCAACTGGTTTAAATACTTTACCTCCCCCTCCCGTGTGGACAGCCTCAGCTGTAATCGGGCAAGTGGCATCCCGCCTTCTTGATTATGCGTTTCATATCAATATTGTACAATCGCTCGGAATGTGCCGCCGCAGAGGTCAAAAAGAGAGGCTCTCCCCCGGTACCAGTCCGTGGGGAGAGCCTCTGCTTTACAA
>Ga0315282_10007491_pt1 | contig 17893 bp, 13 predicted proteins | sample YL17G07_20_MG_FD_203693 | JGI IMG/M metagenome (GOLD analysis project Ga0315282, IMG submission 203693) | Sediment microbial communities from Yellowstone Lake, YNP, Wyoming, USA - YL17G07_20 | ecosystem: Environmental > Aquatic > Freshwater > Lake > Sediment | place: USA: Wyoming | collected... | reverse complement strand
TGAATCCACGACCTATCTGCTTTACCGTAGCGAGCGGTGAGGTGACTGCGCAGATGGAAAAGCTTGTTCGGAAAGTGGGGGAATATATTCGCTCGAGGAAAAAACACTCTCCCGGGCGTCGTCAATTTATCCTGTCCTCCGTTGCGGGGCTGGCGCAGGCCTACACGGCGGTGAGGCCTCGCGCCGAGATGGAAATTGCGCATCCGCAGGATGCCTCGCCACTCGAAATCCTGGCGGCGCGCGAAGTTTTCCGATATCTTTACCTCCGGACAGGAAAGCTTCTGCGCATCGTTCCGCTCTCTGCTCTCCCTCGCGAGTTCCGGGGATTCCTGGTCAGCGAAAAGGACCGCGTGTTGCGGACGGGCTTTCTCGATGATCCTGAACTCCAGAAAACTCTCCGTGGTCTCGAGGCTCAACAGTTTCTTCTGCGAAAGATTGCAGGCGATCGGCGGGAGTTTGTCCTGGTGGCGGGAGGAGATCCCGCCGGGACGCTTTATGCGGCGTATCGGCTGGCCGAGCACTACGACGTAAGATTCTACCTGCATGGAGATACCCTGCCGGACCGGCAAGTCAACCTGGAGTTGCCCGATATTGACGAGTTTGGAAAGCCACGCTTTGAGCTTCGGGGTGTCAATCCCTGGGGCTCGCATGTGGAGGGCATCGATCTTTGGAATGCCGCCGATTATCAGGCCATTCTCGGTCAACTGGCCAAGATGCGGATGAACTTCATCGGCATCCACAGCTATCCGGAGTTGCAATGGGAGAACGGCTCCTACGGGGCAGAACCCACGGTTTGGACGGGATTGCCGAAAGATGTCGGCGCGCAAGGCCGAGTGACCTTCAGCTATCCCGCCAGCTATTTCAATACACTGCGCCAGGGCTGGTTTGGATATCGTGAAGCAAAGAAGACCAGTGATTACAGCTACGGCGCTTCCCTCTTGTTCGAGCGGGATGACTGGGGGCCGGAGGTGATGACGGGGCACTGCCCGCAGCCCATTACGCCGGACGGCTGCAACGAGGTGTTTAACCGGGCAGGCGCCATGTTCAGGGAGGCGTTTAGTTTCGCGCGCACTCTGGGAGTCAAAACCTGTCTTGGCACCGAAACGCCTCTCATCGTCCCCAGGAGAGTCAAAGAGGAGCTCGAAGCCGCCGGCAAGGACCCCTCGGACGCTCGCGTCATTCAGGAAATCTATGAAGGCACGTTCCGGCGCATCATGCAGGCGCACCCGCTCGATTACTATTGGGCCTGGACGCCCGAGGGTTGGGAATGGTCCGGCGTGTCGGACGAGACCGTCGGAAAGACGATCGACGATATCAAGCTCGCCATCAACGCTGCCCAGAACGTGCGTGCGCCCTTTCGCCTGGCCACGGCCGGTTGGGTGTTGGGCCCTCCGCAGGATCGGACGCTGTTCGCCAAAGCGCTCCCGCCTGAGGTCGCGGTCAGTGAACTCGCTGCCCTGACGGGCAAAGCGCCGATTGATCCGAACTTCGCGAAGATTTCGGGCCGGGCGAAGTGGGCAATACCTTGGATGGAAGACGATCCGGCTCTCACCTCGGCGCAACTGTGGGTGGGCCGGGTCTACAAGGACGCCTCCGACGCCTTGGCATATGGGTGCACGGGCTTGATGGGCCTGCATTGGCGGACCAGGATTCTGGGTCCGAACATCGCGGCGCTGGCGCAGGCAGGATGGAATCAGGAGTGGAGCCCACCACCGCGCGCTTCCCGCGAGGCGCAAGAAGGGCCCGTGCGCGGTGGGATCCATCGGAGCAAAACCCCGGTCGGCACGAACCCCGATCAAGCTGCCATCTATCAGACGTTTCGGTCGGGAATGGAGAGTTATCGACTCAAAGTTCCCTCTGGAACCTACCGCGTAACCCTGAAGTTTTTCGAGCCGGAATACGATAAGCCGGGCAAGCGCGTCTTCGACGTGAAGCTCCAGGGTTCTACACGGATTGAAAAACTCGATTTGGCGCGAGTGGCGGGCCGGCAAACTCCTCACGATGAAATTGTGGATTTGGTGACGGTGGCAGACGGGTGGCTGGATATCGAGTTTGTGCCCCATGCCGGGCTTCCGGTCATTTCCGCCATCGTGGTTGAGGGTCCCGGCTACGCCAGGAAGGTCAATTGTGGTGGCCCCGCCTATAAAGATTACAGTGCGGACTGGCCGGGTCCTAACGAAGCTCCGGACCGCTTTTTGCCTTCCGGCGGTTTCTACGACGACTGGGCGCGGGTGGAATTTGGGCTTGAAGTCGCCGCCCCCGCCGCGGCCATTTTTAAGTCCATCGACTGTCATCTGCCGGTCACCTCGACGTGGCTCGGGGGGGCGGGGGACATCGCCCCCGACGACCGTCCCTGGCGGGAGGTCGAACCGGAGTTTGCCTTCGTCGCCCGCCTGGAGCGGCTTCGCCCGGAAGTGCGGGGATCCGGCCACCAGGAGCGCTTTGATTACTGGCTGAACACCTTCCGCTACATGCGGGCGCAAGCGCAAGTGCGTTGCTTGCTGGCAGAATTCCAACGCGTCATGAAGCACGCCCAGGCTCGCGAGAATCAGGATGAGAGGGCGAGCCAGGCCCGGGAGGAAGCCTTGCCTGCTTACCGCCGGTTGCTCGCCGGAATCGGCGAAGCCTGCGGCTATCTCCTGGCGACCGTGAGCACGCTGGGGTGCATCGGGACAGTGATTAATTGGCAACAGAAGATTTGGCCAGCCCTCGTCGAGAAAACCGGGCAGGAACTGAGTGCGGCCTTGGGCACAAAGCTCCCTGCCGATGTTGTGCCCTCCAGGGAATTCCGGGGTGCGCCGCGCATCGTCGTTCCGACGCTGAGAAGCGTTCTGGAGGCAGGTGAGCGGTTGTCCCTCAAAGCCATCCTCCTCGATCAGCAGCCGCCGCGCAAGTTTACTTTGCACTATCGCCCCCTGGGCCACGGCCAGTTTGCGGCGCTCGCGCTCACCCACGTGGCGCGAGGTGTTTATCGCGCTCAAATCCCGGCGCAGAAGCCGGAAGTGGTGGCCTGGGAGTACTTCCTGCAAGCTGAAACCTCTGCCGGCCAAAGCTTGGTCTTCCCGGCTACCGCACCCACGATCAATCAGAGCGTGGTCATTGTCCCCAAAGGCTAGTGCTCGGGCGCCGGGCGCCGATGCAGCCTGTGCGGGCGCAGCCCGTTTTGGAGTGCGGCAGCTTGCTGCCGCTTTCCTCCCCGCGAGCTTGCTCGCGGGAAGCTCAGCGGAGGGTACAATTCCCAGCCAGCAAGCTGGCTGACGCCAAAGCGGCAGTCCGCCGCGGCGGACCTCACCCCAAAGCTTCGCATCCACGCCCGATCGGAATACAATTTCCTCAGGCGGGGCATTTCAAATCAGGACGTTAGAATTTCCTTGCGTCCATGGTCTCTCTACCTCTGCTATAATGGCCGCCCTCGCAGGACCCTTCGGTAAACGGGCGCGCCCGGGATCGCGTCCAGGGCTTCTTACCTCGCACCGAATCCCGCAGTGAGTTGCCCTCATGCTCTTTAAAGCTTTAAGCGCCTCCGTCTTTGGCATTGATGCTTTCCCGGTGGAGGTGGAAGTCGACATCACCGCCGGCAAACCCTTTTTCACCACCGTCGGCCTGCCGGACGCTGCCGTGCGCGAAAGCAGCGAGCGCATCAGGTCCGCCATCAAGAACTGCGGCCTGGAATTTCCCTGGCAGACCATCACCGTGAACCTGGCGCCCGCGGACGTGAAGAAGGAAGGCTCGGGGTTCGACCTGCCCATTGCGCTGGGGATTCTGGGCACGACGGGCGCGCTGCTGAAGAACGATTTGCGCGACACGCTGTTTCTGGGCGAGCTCTCGCTGGATGGCGGCCTGCGTCCCATCAAAGGCGCGCTCTCCATCGCGACGATGGCGCGGCAGAAAGGCCTGCGCAAGCTGGTGGTGCCGCGGGAGAATGCCGCGGAAGCGGCCGTGGTGCAGGACGTGCAAGTCTTCGGCCTGCGCTCGCTGCCGGAAGCCTTGGACCTGATCAACGCCACGCGCGAGTTCAAGCCCACGCACGTCAACACGGCGGAGATGCTGGCGCAGGCCAGCCAGTACGCGGTGGATTTCCGCGATGTCAAAGGCCAGCTCCACGCCAAACGCGCCATTGAGGTGGCCACCGCCGGCGGGCACAACATTCTGATGATCGGCCCGCCGGGCGCGGGCAAGACCATGCTGGCCAAACGCATTCCTACCATCCTGCCCTCGCTCACTTTCGAGGAAGCGATTCAGACCACCAAAATTCATAGCGTGGCCGGCGTTCTGGAAGCGGGCGCGGGCTTGATGGGTGTCCGGCCCTACCGCTCGCCCCATCACACTATTTCCGATGCCGGTTTGATTGGTGGTGGCGTCATTCCGCGGCCCGGAGAAGTCAGCCTGGCGCACAACGGCTTGCTGTTTCTCGATGAGCTGCCGGAATTCCAACGCAATGTCCTGGAAGTGTTGCGGCAACCTTTGGAGGATGGGATGGTCACCATCGCGCGCGCCGCCATGACGTTGACCTTCCCCGCGCGCTTCATGCTGGCGGCGGCCATGAATCCTTGCCCCTGCGGATTCTTCAACGATCCTTCGCGCGAGTGCACCTGCACACCGCCCCTGATCCAACGCTATGTTTCGAAGATCTCCGGGCCGCTGCTCGACCGCATCGACATTCACATTGATATGCCCGCCGTGCGCTTTCAGGAATTGCGGCAGGAAGCGGGTGGCGAATCCTCCGACGCCATTCGCGCCCGGGTGATCAAGACGCGGGAGCGCCAACTGGAACGCTTCCAGGGCGAGAAGATTTACTGCAACGCCCAGATGAGCTCGCGGCAAATTCGCAAGTATTGCAACATCGCGCCGGAGAGCGAGCGGTTGCTGGAAAGCGCCATGAACCGCCTGGGCCTTTCCGCGCGCGCCCATGACCGCATCCTGAAAGTGGCGCGCACCATCGCTGACCTGGAGGCGGAAGAAAACATCGGCAGTGCGCACCTTTCCGAAGCCATTCAGTACCGCTCGCTCGACCGCAGCTACTGGACGTAAGCTGTGAAGAAATAAACAGTCTCACGCAAAGACGCCAAGGCGCGAAGACTGGCAACGAACAACTTGTTTGTTCTCTCTGCGACCTCTGCGACTCTGTGCCTTTGCGTGAAACACTTTTGCTTTTCCTGGGATTATTTCACAGCTTCTGTGGCGCAGGCCTCCCGCCCGCGCTACGTCACTCCAGCCACTATTTTGTGATGGGTCGCGATGAGGCGAGGAGGTTCAACGAGAAGGCACTTGAGATGATTGACGCCGGAAACAAGGTGCTGACCGCATATGAGCGTCTGGCCACCGGACCCTTCGGAGGCTACGTCACAGTGTTCGCTGGTGGCACGCCGGAATCACTACTTTCGAAGGAACAGATACCACGCTACAATGATGAGGATGGCCACCACGGTTGCTACACAGCCTATACGGAACATCGCCCCCTCGGCTGCAGGCGGTCGTCCATACTCCTTGACCTCGTCTAGCGTTGGCAGATAGATTCGTGATTCTTCCTTCTTTTCTTCGCGGCGAAGTCGCCGCCAAGCGACGATTATTCCAGAAATGACGCCTGCCGCTGCTACAAGTCCGGCCAGGATCTTTCCTGCCAGCGCCCAGGTGTTGGGGTTCGTCTGCTGCATCATCAGGTCATCTCCAGCAGCCTTGCCATCGGTCGGGCAGATGCACGAAACGTAACACGCCGCGGGCCGGAGCGCAAGAGAAGTGTCCGGGAATCCTTAAATGGATACTCCGGCAAGTATAATCATTGACGTTTCCATGCCCGCGGTGCGCTTTCAGGAACTGCGGCAGGAAGCGGGTGGCGAATCCTCCGACGCTATTCGCGCCCGGGTGATCAAGACGCGGGAGCGCCAACTGGAACGCTTCCAGGGCGAGAAGATTTACTGCCACGCCCAAACGAGCATGGTGATATTTATCGGTTGCAGAACCGCGGAGTAGTGCGCTGCGTGCACAAGTCCGCGCTTCCCGACTGGCACGAATAATGGCAATCGGTTCCCGGCCAGCCCAAGAGCTGCCGCGTTCGCGAATCGTCAGGACAAATGGCATGGTTCCTCCCGTTTGGATCCGAAGATAGGGGCGGTTCGCGAACCAATATTGCCCAAATTATGATCCGCTCACCGAGGAACGATCTGCGGCTTCGCCGATTGCTGTGCGGAAAGGCTGTGCCTTTCCGTTGCGGGACACCGCCAATAAACCTCATCCGCGCCGCCTGGAAGGCTGAGCCTTCCAGGCGGCGCGGATGAGGAGAAAATGTGCATGATGGGCCGGAAGGGCAGAGCCCTTCCGCACAGCAGGGGGCAAAGCCCGGCCAAACGCCAGGATCGCTCGCTAATTTCGGAAAGCGCAGGGCTGCTCGCGCCCCACTCCCAACCTTCTTGCATCAAGGCGAGGGTTAAGTTAGCATGACGCCAAACTGCATTTTATTGCCGGTCGAGTGAAGCTAATGCAGTCCACTTTCGCTTGGCGGGATTACTCGGAACACGCTCGAAAAAGGATGATCGATGCCATCTCGTCTAGGGGGGAGAAGGATAGCCATTCCGAGTCGCTAACGAGACTCTGTTGGTTGTTGGGGGCACGGGTTTCGTGAAGCACGCGCTCACCCTAGATAGTCGGAGGGATTAAGGAACATGAAGGCTTTGTTGCTCAAGGGACCACGGCAGCTTGAATTGTCGGAAATGGCGCGGCCCGACCTTCTCGATAGCCAAGTCCGAGTCCGCGTTGACAAAGTCGGGGTTTGCGGGTCCGACTATTCCAGTATCGCGGGCAAACTCCCTTTCACGCGTTTCCCGATCGTTCCGGGACACGAAGCCAGCGGGGAAGTTCTGGAAGCAGGGAAGCAAACGGGATGGAAGCCCGGCGATCGCGTGCTGATTCACCCGATTCTCGCCAATCGCCGCGACCCGGTTTTCGCCAAAGGAGAAGTGCATCACTCGGACTCCACGGAAGTTCTGGGAGTGGTGTCGCGCAACGGTGCTTACGCAGAGGAGACGGTGGTGGAAGACTACATGCTGCGGAAGATTCCGGAAGGAATGGACTACGAATCGGCGGCGATGGTGGAGCCGGTCGCCGTCGCGGTCCGTGCGGTCCAGAGGGGAGGCATCCAAGCGGGGGATCGGGTGCTGGTATTTGGAGCCGGCAATATCGGACTGCTGGTTATTCAGGTGGCGCGGGCACTGGGAGCAGGGCGCGTGGTGGTGACCGACATCCTTCCGGAAAGGCTTGCCCTTGCCGCAAAGCTGGGGGTCGATCAAGCCCTCGATGTTCGCGAGGGTTTCCCCAAGCATGAATTTGAAAAACAATTCGACATTGTCATCGACGGCGTGGGAAGCGAAGAAAGCGTTCAGGATGCTCTGGTGGCCTGCGCACGCGGCGGCCGCATTGTGGTTTATGGCGTTCCGAAAGGGGATATTGTTTTGGCGTTAAAGGTGGCTTTTTCCAAAGATATCGCCTTGGCCACCAGCCGCCTTTACGATGCGGACTTTGATTTAGCGATTGGGCTTATGGCGGAGGGCAAAATTCGCGCCAAGGACATGATCACTCATCGCATTACGCTAGCGGAGGCTCCGCCCCTGTTTTCCCGCGTCTTAGACGGCGAAGAGCGTGCCATTAAGATCATGATCTCGCCGTAAAATGCCTGGAGTTATCACGAGGTGACGAATCATGAATGGACTTTTTTCAGTGCAAGGAAAAGTTGTATTGGTCAGCGGAGGTTCGCGGGGGATCGGCCTTAGCATTGCCGAAGCCTTCCATAAAGCGGGTGCCAAGGTGATCGTTGCCAGCAGGCAGGAGCAAACCCTTAAGGCGACCGGGCTTGATTATCGCGTCTGCGATATCTCCGACGCGGGGCAGATCAAGCGGTGCGTGGACGATATTGTAGAAAAGTTCGGCCGCTTGGACGTGCTGTTCAACGTGGCGGGAGTCAATTTTCGGCACGTCGCGGAAACGTTTCCGGAGGAAAAACTCGATGAGATTCTTGCCATCAATGTGCGCGGGAACTTCCTGATGGCGCGTGATTGCGGAAAGGCCATGATTCGGCAAGGCTCCGGCAAGATCATCAACATCGCCAGCCTTCACACTCACCAGAGCATTAACGGCGTCGCCGCGTATGCGACCAGCAAAGGCTCCATCGGGTCGATGACGCGCGCCCTGGCCGTCGAATGGGCCCAATACAACGTGCAAGTAAACGCCATCGCGCCCGGTTTCATTCTCACCGACTTGAATGCCAAGCTGTGGGAAAACCCCACGATGCTGAATTGGGCCAAAGAACGAACCCCCGCCCGTCGACTGGGTCAGCGAGACGATTTGATTGGTGCGGCGATTTTCCTGGCCAGCGCTGCCAGCGATTTTGTCACCGGCCAGGTGCTTTATGTGGATGGGGGACTCACCGCCGGGCAGACTTGGCCCCTCGATGTGCCGCGGTAAATGTCCCGGTTCAAATGACCGACGATCTGCGGCTTCGCCGCTTGCGGTGCGGAAAGGCTGCGCCTTTCCGTTGCCGGAAACCACTCAACAACCTAATGCCCACCGCCTGGAAGGTGGAGCCTTCCAGGCGGCGCGGAGGGAGAAAGATATTTGCGCCGGCCGGAAGGGCAGAGCCCTTCCACACAGCAGAGCGGCGAAGCCGCGACGAAAGCGAAGTCCGCTCGCGCCGATTTGGACAGCCGTGGAAGGAGACAGAACCATGCCGAACCCGCAGGACGTGGTGAAGAGCTTGAAGGAGATCGGGGTAGTTGCCGTGATTCGCGCCGATAGCCCCTCCGACCTCATTGAGGTGGGCCGCGCCCTATACGCCGGGGGCGTGATCCATATCGAGATTACCATGACTGTCCCCGGTGCGCTGGGCGTGATCGAGAAGGCCGTGCGCGCACTCAAGGACCTGGGGGTGTGCATCGGGGCGGGCACCGTGCTGGACGGCGAGACCGCGCGCCTGGCGATTTTGGCGGGAGCCGGCTACATCGTCTCGCCGGTGTTTCGCCCAGAGGTCGTCGCGGTGTGCAAGCGTTACGGCATTGCGGCGATGCCGGGCGCCATGACGCCGGCCGAAGTGCTTAACGCGTGGGAGGCCGGTGCGGATGTGGTGAAGATCTTCCCGGCCGGCGTCGGGGGGCCACAGTTCTTCAAGGATCTGAAGGGCCCGTTCCCGCACATCGAGATCATGCCCACCGGTGCGGTCAACCGCGAGACCGCTGGGCAGTTCATCAAGGCCGGGGCCTGCGCCATCGGGGTCGGCGGCGAGCTGGCAGGTAAGCAGTTGATAGCGGCAGGGGATTACGCCACCATCACCCAGAACGCCCGGGATTTTGTGGCGCTCGTGAAGGGCGCACGGGCCAAGTAGGAGAAGGGACCATGGCAGAAGGCAAAAAGGCGGTCTTTTTCGGCGAGCTGCTGATGCGTTTGGCCACCCAGCGCTGCGAGCGCTTCGTGCAGGCCCGTGAGTTCTTGATAGGCTACACTGGAGCGGAAGCCAATGCCGCGGTGTCGCTCGCCCACTACGGGATGGACGCGTACGTCGTGTCCGTCGTGCCCGACACCGAGATCGGGCAGGCGTGCGTCAACTACATTCGCCAGTTTGGAGTGAATACGGACTATGTTTTGCGGGGCGGCAAACGCCTGGGGACCTTCTACCTGGAAACCGGCGCGTCGCAGCGGCCCTCGAAGGTCATCTACGACCGTGCCCATAGTTCGATCACCGAGCTGAAGCCCGGCATGGTGGATTGGGAGAAAGTCTTCAGTGGTAAGCACTGGTTTCACTGGTCCGGCACGGCGCCGGCGTTGAGCGATAGCATGGCAGCAACAACCAAGGAGGCCTGCGCGGCGGCCAAGCGCGGCGGACTGACGGTGAGCTGCGACCTGAACTACCGCCGCAAGCTGTGGACCCCCGAAAAAGCGCGCCCGGTCATGACAGACCTGATGCAGCACGTCGACGTGCTGGTTGGCAACGAGGAGGATTCCGCCATCGTTTTGGGCGTAGCTGCCCAAGGAGTGGATGTGGCGAAGGGCGACCTTGATGCCGAACGGTACAAAGACGTGGCAGCGGAACTGCATCGCCGCTTTGCCTTTAAGTATGTTGCCACGACGCTGCGCGCCAGCCTTTCCGCCTCGGAGAATGGATGGTCCTGCCTTCTGTCCGATGGGCAACAGTACTACCTGAGCCGCGCGTATCGGATCTGGGTCGTGGACCGTGTTGGCGGGGGCGACGCTTTCTCGGGTGGGCTGATTTATGGCCTGCTCTCCGGCATGAGCTGTCAGGATACTGTGGAGTTCGCGGCCGCGGCCTCATGTCTGAAACACTCCATCCCCGGCGACTTCAACCAGGTTAGTCGGGAAGAAGTCATGGCGCTGGTGAGAGGCAGCGGCTCCGGAAGGATTCAGCGGTAATGCGTGTCCTCTCGGCAGGGCCACATGCCTTGACCTGAGCGAACCTGCTCACGTCTGTCTTCTGCGCCGCAAGGCACTTACTGCAACTTGGCGTATTCAGCTTTGGCTTCTGCGAGGAGTGGGATATCAGGGTCGGCGTCTTTCCACAGACCGAAGAAGTCCTGGTAGGCGGTGCGGGCTTCAGCATTGTTACCGGCAAGGGCGTGGGCGCGCCCCAAACCCAGTTGGGCCATGAAAGTGAAGGGGGAGCCAGGATGGGAGTTCTTGATAGCCTGAATCTTCTGGAATTCCCGGACGGCGTCATTGGTTCTTCCCGCCTTCAGGTAAGCCAAGCCACGAACACACATCGTACCCAGGTCCGCGCGGTCGTACGGCTGAGCCCGCTGTAGAAGCTCGAGGGCTCGAGTGGGATTGTCGCGCTTTATTTCGAGGAACGCCTGGATACCTGGGACCGCGACGGCCTGGACCAGGGTGTCGTCAGGGCGTAGCTTTGCCACTTCTTCCGCGAGACTCTTAGCTTTTGCGTCCTGGCCGGCGAGCGCCAGCACCCCACCCGCGCCCAACTTGACAAAAGGACTCGCAGAAGTCTTCAGCGCCGCAGCGGCGTCTTCCGCGGCTTGCGAGCGAAAGCCGGTGAGGGCCTCACACAGCGCCTGATCGAGCAGATCCCCCGCCGCGTTTTCGGAAAGGTTCAAACGCTGGTCTTGCTCCACCGCCCGGCCTATGAGTTCGCGCATTTTTTTCAGGCGTCCCTGAGCGCCTGCCATATCGGCGTAAGCAACGTCCAGCCGGGCCGCCCAGTAGGGGCTTTGTCTGACCAAAGCTTCTTCCCGATCTAAGGCCGCCTTGTCACCCTGAAGGTAGGCAACATAGGCAAGGTTGAGGTGGAGGCCAGCGCCGCCGATCTTCCGATTGATGGCCTGCTGAAGGATTGCTTTGGCATCATCCAGGCGGTCCAACCCCACATAAGCCGAGCTCACGATGCCATAAGCGTTCCAGGTGTCGGGAGACAGCCGGATCGCTTCCAAGCCCTCCTCCACCGCCCTCTGAAAATCTCCCAAATTGAAGTACGTGAGCGCCAGATTGGTACGCGGGGTGGAATTCCGTGGGTAAGTCTGTTTAAACAATTCGTAAGCCTGGATGGTTTTGTCGATGTCTCCCCGGGTCTCGTAATAGCGGCTGGTGATGTAGAGGCGCTCGCGCTCGCTGGCACGGTCCTTGCGCTCAAAGGCTTTTTGCGTGTTTTGCGCGGCCAGTTCGCTCTGCCCCGTGTTGTTGTAACAGGTGCCGAGGCGCGCGTACGCCATGGCGAAATTGGGATCGAGTTCGATGGCGTGCTGGTAGAAAGGAACCGCAGCCGTGTCCTCCCCCATATTGTGCTGCCCATCACCCAGGGTGAAGGCTTTCAGCGCTTCGAGGGACGATGTCGTGGCCTGCTCTAAGGGCATGTCGAACTTCTGAACGGATGCCAGCGATTCTCCCAGCTTCATCCGCAACTGCGAACTGGCGCTGCCCAAAGCCTTGAGAACCCGCTCTTTCGAGTTCGCCGCGGCCTGGGTTTGCGCCAGCGAATCGCCGGTGCTCACATTTAAGGCTTCCAGCGTGATGACGTACTGGCTGCCGAGGCTTGAGATCGCGCCGGTCAGCAGCGCTTTGATCCCATTGCGCTGGCAGATCTCCTTCCCCACATCTGTCGTGATGCGCGTGTCCATCGGTCTTCCCATGAATTTCAGGGTCTCCTGCGCTCGCTGGTCGGGAAAAACGTTGAGAAAAGGCGATTGCTCGAGCTCCACCGCCACCGCCTTCTTGAGCGTACCATCGAAGACCGGGTCTCCCGTGGTGTTGACGAAATCTGTCAGCAGAATCGAGTCACGTTCGGTCATCGCCGGCGGGCGATGGAAATACAGAAACGCGCCTGCCGCCGCCACCAGAACCACCACGGCTGCCGCAGCAATCATCACCTTGCGCCGCGCCGCCGGGGGGAGGGCAACCGCGGTGGCGATTCCGCTTCGCGGCGTCGCCGCGGCTACCACCGGGGCGCTCGTCGCTTCCGCCGCGGCCGAAACCGCTGCCGAGCGGCCGGAGTCGGTATCGCGCCTCAGACGTTTCAGGTCCGCGCGCACCTCCGCCGCGCTCTGGTAGCGCATCTCGCGGTCTTTCTCGAGCAGCTTGTTGATGATCCGCTCAAGGTCTGGAGAAACATCGGGGTTCAATCGCACGGGCGAAACGGGCGTCTTGTGCGGGATGGCGTCGAAGATGGCGGCGGAGGTGGTGCCACCAAATGCTGCCCGTCCCGTGGCCATTTCATAAAGCACTACGCCGAAGCTGAACAGGTCCGTGCGCGCGTCAAGCTCCTGACCCAGCGCCTGCTCCGGCGACATGTAGGCGACGGTTCCCATCGCCGTGCCGGGACTGGTCAGGTGTTCCTCGGCGGTAGCCATCGTCGCCGCGGCGGAAGCACCCACTAGCGCTCCTACCTGCTGTCGTTCCGGCGCCACCTTGGCCAAGCCGAAATCCAGGATTTTCGTCTGCCCGCGCCTGGTCAAGAAAATGTTCGCCGGCTTGATGTCGCGATGGATGATGCCCTTGGAGTGCGCCGCGTCCAGCGCGTCGGCAATTTGCAGGGCGTACTCGAGCAACTCTTCCGACTTGAACGGCCCCGTGGCGATGCGATGCTTGAGCGTCTGCCCTTCGAGTAACTGCATGGCGATGAAGGGTTGACCGTCCGCCTCGTCAATCTCGTAGATGGTGCAGATATTGGCATGATCGAGCCCCGACGCCGCGCGCGCCTCGCGCCTGAACCGCTCCAGGGCCTGCGGGTCCTTGCTGAATTGCTCGGGCAGAAACTTGAGGGCGACGGACCGGCCGAGCTTGGTGTCCTCGGCTTTGTAAACGACGCCCATGCCGCCGCCACCCAGTCGCTCGACAATCCGGTAGTGAGAGATCGTGCGATCAATCATTTGGGAGTGATGTGTTTTTCCTAAAACCTGCCCTATCATACGTTAAGGCAGGCCTTGCCGCAATAGAACTTAGGCGCGGGTAGTGGGTCAATTTGATGGTGTAGCGGCGAGTTTACCTCGCCAAATGGCGGCGTAAACCGCCTCTACATCAAATTGACCCACTACCTTGGCGCGGCCCAACTTGCAGAACATGCGCCGTGGTTGTACACTGATTTTATCAGGGTGAATTCAGTCGAGAGTGAGGTTGTCTTATGTCGTCCCCAATTCGCGCCCCATGGGTAGAGAAGCGTACGGGTCCCATTGTGACGCAAATGCATTACGCTCGCCAAGGCATCATCACGGAAGAAATGGAGTACGTCGCGAAGCGTGAGAGCCTGCCGGCGGAAACCGTCCGGGACGAAGTCGCGCGCGGCCGCATGATCATTCCCGCCAACACCCGCCACGTGGAGCTGGAGCCCATGGCGATCGGTGTCGCCGCCAAGTGCAAGATCAACTCCAACATCGGCAATTCCTCCGCCGCTTCCAACATCGACCAGGAACTCGAAAAGCTGCACACCTCGGTGCACTACGGCGCGGACACGGTGATGGATCTCTCTACCGGCGGAAACATTCACGACATTCGCGAAGCGATTCTGCGCGCCAGCCCCGTACCCGTTGGCACCGTGCCGATCTACGAGGCTCTCGCCCGGGTCAGCAAGGTGCGTGACCTTAGCGCGGAAATCATGTTGGAAGTAATTGAAGAGCAGGCCGCGCAAGGTGTCGATTACATGACCATCCACGCCGGCGTGCTCCGCGCACACATTCCGCTTACCCGCAAGCGCATTACCGGCATCGTCAGCCGCGGCGGCGCCATCATGGCGCAGTGGAGCGTGGAAAATAACCAGGAGAATTTTCTCTACACGCACTTCGAGGACATTTGCAGGATTTTCCAGAAATATGACGTCTCGTTCTCGCTCGGTGACGGCCTGCGGCCCGGCTGCCTGGCGGACGCCAGCGACGAAGCCCAATTCGCGGAACTGAAAACGCTCGGCGAACTCACCCGCAAAGCCTGGGAATACGATGTGCAGGTGATGATCGAGGGGCCCGGCCATATTCCCCTGGATCAGATCAAGCTCCAGGTGGACAAGGAAAAGGAGCTTTGCTACGAAGCGCCCTTCTACACTTTGGGACCGCTCGTTACCGACATCGCTCCCGGCTACGACCACATCACCTCGGCAATCGGCGCCGCCATGATCGGTTGGCACGGAGCGGCGATGCTCTGCTACGTGACCCCCAAGGAACATCTGGGCCTGCCCAACAAGGACGATGTGCGCCAGGGCATCATCGCGTACAAGATTGCCGCCCACGCAGCGGATGTGGCCCGGCACCGCCCCGGCGCGCGCGACCGCGACGACGCGCTCAGCTACGCGCGCTTCCTCTTCGACTGGAACCGCCAGTTCCAGCTTTCGCTCGATCCGGAGACGGCGCGCTCCATGCACGACGAAACACTTCAGGATGAGTACTACAAGGAAGCCGCGTTCTGCTCCATGTGCGGCCCCAAGTTCTGCTCGATGAACACCACGCAGGTCATGGAAAAGCACATGGGGATCAACCAGAAAGAGCGCGAGCAGAAGTTTGTGGAGTTGTTGACGAAAGTGCAAGGTTGATTGACTTGAAATTCTCGTTGATTATCGAAGCGACCGAAGACCCTAATTTTTTCGGGTTTTATTCACCCGATCTTGAGGGCTTTACCGGGGTCGGAAACTCAGTTGAAGACTGCCTGTACAAGGCGCGATGGGGAATGGCAGAACACGTTTCGTTGCTTCGCGAGCAGGGTCTGCCCGTTCCACCCGCGTCCAAAGATGCGAAGGTAACGATCCAAAACAGCATGCCGGTCTCTGCGTAAGTGGCGAGGGCGAGCGGCGGGGCGTCTGGTAATTCACGGAAGGCGGGTAACTGCCCATGGGCATGTTCGACGTGAAGGTGAAGCTGGCAAATCTGGGCGCCCTTACACAGACGGCGGAGATCTCGCTGCTGGTGGACAGGAGGGGACATTGTCCTGGATTCCGCGGGACGTCCTGGAAAGGCTCGGCGTTGCGGCTTTCTCGCGTCTGCCATTTACGCTCGCAGATGGGCGAAGGTTGGAAAGGGACATCACCGCAGTGCTGCTGACGATTGACGGGAGGAAAGCTCCGGTGCCCGTGGCGTTTGGGGAGCCGGGCGAGGAAGCGGTTCTGGGGGCGACGGCGCTCGAAGGCTTGGGTTTGATGGTCGATCCGGTGGCGAAGAAACTGGTTCCTCGCGACCTGCTGGCGCTCGTGGAACGTTAATGAGTTTTGCTGCACGGGCGCCCCGCGGCGCCTCGTTGCAGCAATCAATCAGGGCTTGATCGTAATACAACTGAATACAACACAAACCACGCAGAGCATCTGTGTGCTCTCAAGGAGGACTTTCGATGAGCCAACCCGTAGCAGGTGAACTTGTGGGGAAGACGCAGGGAGCAGCAGGGGCAGTTCCGGCCGCAACCATGCCCAATCCCGGGCGACTCTTCCAGACTTTCAACGCCTACCAACAGACCGCCGCCATGCAGGCTGCCATTGAGCTCGATGTGTTCACGGCCATCGGGGACAGGCAGACCACGGCGGAGCAGATTGCGCAACGCGCGGGGGCCGCCGAGCGCGGCATTCGCATCCTGTGTGATTTCCTCACGGTGATGGGCTTCCTCACCAAAAAGGAATCTCATTACGGGCTGGCTCCCGATGCCGCCCTGTTCCTCGATCGCCGCTCGCCTGCCTACATGGGCAGTGCTGCGCGCTTTCTGGATGCGCCCGAGATGCTCAAAGCCTTCGATCACCTTACGGACGCGGTGCGCAAGGGCGGTACGGTGATGGGCGAAGAAGGTACGCTGGGCAAGGAGAATCCGTTGTGGGTGGAATTCGCCCGCTCCATGGCCCCCATGATGATGATGCCCGCCGAGGTCATCTCCAAATTGGTGGAGGCTGACAAGGGTGGCAAGTGCCGGGTGCTGGACATCGCCGCCGGCCACGGGCTTTTTGGCATCGATATCGCCCGGCACAACCCGCAAGCTGAAATTGTGGCGCTCGACTGGGCAGGTGTTCTGGAAGTGGCCGAGGAGAATGCCCGGAAGTCCGGCGTCGAATCCCGCTACTCCACCATCGCCGGAAGCGCTTTTGAAGTTGAATTCGGCGAAGGTTACGATTTGGTCCTGCTGACAAACTTCTTGCACCATTTTGATCCTCCCACCTGCGAGGAGCTTTTGCGCAAAGTCCACGCCGCACTCGCGCCCAGCGGCCGTGCCGTGACGCTGGAATTTGTGCCCAACGACGACCGCGTCACGCCGCCGGAAGCCGCCACCTTCAGCATGATCATGCTGGGTTCAACACCCCGCGGCGATGCTTACACCTTCGCGGAATTCGAGCACATGTTCAGCAATGTCGGCTTCACGCGTAGCGAACACTTCCGCCAGCCCCCGCTGCCGGAGTCGGTGATCATTTCTTACCCATAGCCGGGGGGGACAACACAATTCATAGGGAAATGGCCGGGCGCGCGGGGTTTCGCTCTGGTAGAATCTCTTGCGACGTCTTTCTTAACATGACCATGCCGAACCGGGCGCCGGACCTTCAGCTTCGGGAAGAATTCAACCGCTGGGCGGAGGACGGCCGCGGCGAAGGGATGGAGGAACATCATCTTCCTATCGTCGCGCCCATACTCGCACTCATGGATTTGGGGCCCGCCGATTGCATTCTCGACGTGGGCTGCGGCACTGGCTGGTTGGCCCGGCGGCTCGCCGCGAGCGCGCCGAGCGGCCAGGTGGTGGGCATCGATGTCTCCGATGAAATGATCCGCCGCGCGCAGCTCGCGAGCGCCGGTATCCCCAACGTCACATTCCTGCGTGGTACCGCGGCCGAGATCCCGGCGCAGGCCGATTCCTTCACCAAGGTCCTTTCCGTCGAATCCGCTTACTACTGGCCCGATCCGGCCCCCGGCATCCGCGAAATCTTCCGCGTGCTGCGCCCTGGCGGCTCGGCGTGGATTTTGATCAACTACTTCCGCGACAATCCTTACTGCCACCAGTGGGGGCCTTTGTATGACATTCCCACGCACCTGTTTTCGGCCGCGGAATGGCAGGGACTGTTCGGCGACGCCGGCTTCCGCGAAGTGAGCCACCGCCGCATTCCTGACCCCTCGCCCACTCCCGAGGTTTACACCGGCCGATGGTTCCGCGACGCAGCTCAGATGCAGCGCTTCAAGACGGAGGGAGCCCTGCTCGTCACGGGCGTGAAGCCCTAACCGCCGTGACGTTCGGTCCAAGGTGATTTGTTCAAAGGCATCGTCATGATTCCGGCGGAGAGTTTTTGATTCGTGAGTCCGGCAAATAATGCGGGTTGAGACTTCCTCCGAAAGTGCAGGTAGGGCGAGCTGGATCGCCACGCGCGGCGTCGCTGAGACGCTTGCTTGCGCCATGGCTTTCCTCGCTTATGTCCCCACCCTCGGTTTTCAGTTCGTCTATGACGACAAACCCC
>Ga0315282_10007490_pt1 | contig 17895 bp, 9 predicted proteins | sample YL17G07_20_MG_FD_203693 | JGI IMG/M metagenome (GOLD analysis project Ga0315282, IMG submission 203693) | Sediment microbial communities from Yellowstone Lake, YNP, Wyoming, USA - YL17G07_20 | ecosystem: Environmental > Aquatic > Freshwater > Lake > Sediment | place: USA: Wyoming | collected... | reverse complement strand
TTTTTCCGTTTCTTCTCCCTAATAAGTGATTTTGTGAACTGGTTTATCAATTGTGTTTTTCCCATCCTGCATCCCTACAGGATTTGACATGCAAAAAGAGTTCAAAAAATAATCTGGTCATCTACTGTAGTACTCTTGAACGCGAGGCGTTTCTTTCAGGGTACTACAAAGCTTTCGGGATGGGCTCAGGTCCTTGTAATCTTTGCGAGAAATGTAATCTGCAAAAGGGATGCAGACACGCTGATCAAGCACGCCCTTCCATGGAAGCCTGCGGGATCGATGTGTATCGTACCGCAAGGACCGCTGGATTTCCTATCGAGGTCGTTCGGGACAGTACCTGCCCTCAGAATTATTATGGGTTGCTTTTACTTGTATAATGGCACTCTTGGCATCAAGAGAAAGCCGTTTTTTCATGATTTTCTCAGTGACCGATATTCGGGGGATTAAATATGAGGAGACGAAATCTTTAATCCCCAATTACACAAAGCATAACACTTGTAAATATTTAAATATGGGTAACTCTTTGCTTCTTTCATATTTTGGGAGTTTGTGAGATAATGAAAAAATTATTAGTAATTGTAGGAATATGTATGGTATTAGCAGCAATGCCGATGACGACCGCGTCACCGCTACTTGGATTACCACATTCGAACCACGGGCTACGACATAGCAGCCCAACATTGACAAACGGTAGTTTCACGGGTGTGTTTGCAATGAAAAACGAAACGGGATATGTTCCTCTCGGCACTTTTAGTGGAACCTACACCGGAGAAATGTTTGGGAGTTTTATCGGTACTTGGGCCTTGTATAACGGAAGTGCGTCTGGGACTTTCAGTGGCTATTATTTGAGTCATCTATTATTCGGATGGCTTAATACAACTGGAAGTAACCAGTCAAATATGTTTATCGGCTTGTATCGGGTAAATACGACAGACAATTCGTTCAAAGCAGTAGCCATTATTCTTGGGAACGACCAGTATTATATTCGATACATCATGGGATCGATGTAAGGAATTTTCCTTTGTCCTTCTCTTATTTTTTTTCTTTTTAACACTCGGATTGCTCTCATATAACTATTAATATACCAAGAATATCTAGTACAATATCTGGAAACGGGGGAAATACTCATGAGTCGAAAAATGGTAGCGACTGAAATTACCATTCTTTTTCTTGGACTTGCATTACTACAAGGCACCCTTTCATCGCAATCGGAACTATCGCTGGATTCTCTCCTGCTGCGAGGCTCTGCTGGTAATACTCTTTATGTAGGTGGAGATGGACCAGGGAATTACAGCAGAATCCAAGATGCCGTGGATAACGCAACCTCCGGTGACATTATCTTTGTATATCAGGGGATCTACCTCGAGCACGTTTTTATTAACAAACAGGTAACCCTGATCGGCGAGGCAAGCGATCAGACGATCATCGATGGAAACGGAAGCGGGAACATCATAAAGATTCAAACCGATGGAGTTACTGTTACGCAGTTCACTCTCAAGAATGGTGGGATTGGGGTCTATATCGTACGGTCGTCAAATCAAAGTATTTTGCGAAGTATTATCATTGATAATTGGGAAGGCATTGGTCTTTTGGACGCCTCGCACTGCCTTATTTCTGGCAACACGATTGCGCATAATGGATTTGAGGGCATCAATCCTGTACAGACAACCTCGACAGTGATTTCAGGAAACACAATTATCGACCAGTTGCAAGGAATTTATCTTTTAGAATCTACAGGAAACACAATAGTTGGGAATACATTTCGCGGCAATTCACGGGGGATAGACATAGAACAATCTTCGAATTCTAATAAGATATTCCATAACAATTTCTTTTCAAGCCAGGACAATAACGCCTATGACAAATGTAGCAACACCTGGGATGATGGGTATCCAAGCGGGGGTAACTACTGGGATGATTATAATGGCGGGGATGCAAACCACGATGGCATCGGTGATACACCCTACGATATTCCTGGTGGAGGCAATAAAGATCACTATCCGTTCATGGCCCCATGGGATCAACCCCCCTATCAACCCTCTGGTCCAAACCCTAGTGATGGCGCGACCGGCATCCCCTTAAACCCCACGGTATCGGTTTTTGTGTATGATTCCGACGGAGACGCGATGAATGTCTCGTTCTATGACGCGACAACGCAGTCGTTGATAGGTATCGATGTGAATGTCCCAAGTTCCACGCGGGCTTCCGTGACATGGAGCGGGTTACAAAACATGACCCAGTACCACTGGTATGCTATCGCTGATGACGGGACGCATACGAACCAATCAGACACCTGGGTGTTCACCACGGGAAGCGGAGGAAGCCAAGCCCCGAGAGCGCCAACTATTAGCGGCTCATCGTTTGGCACTGTTGGACGATTATACAACTATACGGTCGTGACAACCGACCCTGACGGAGATAACATCTCGTACTTTATTGATTGGGGCGATACCACAAACAGCGGATGGATCGGTCCGTACCACTCAGCAGAAGAAATTGTTGTTTCTCATACCTGGTATAAACACGGGACCTATACCGTCCAAGCCAAAGCAAAGGATGTGAATGGGGCAGAGAGTGAGTGGGGAACGCTGAAGGTAAAGATGCCTATAGACCTCTCAAAACCTTGGTCGTTTCTGCAGTTGCTAGAACGACTCTTCGAACGATATCCTCGACTATTTCCGATCATTCGGCATTTCCTGGTTTTTCACGGGTTTTACTCGTAGATTTATGATCGAATCTTTTTTAACCCCTTCTGTTCATATATAGGGAGAAAAATCGATTTGGGAACATACAAAGGATCATTAAAAATCCATGAACATAGAATATATCATTGTTCTAGGTGTTCTCGGAATCCTTGGTGAAAATAATCTTATGAGCTCTGCCTGAACGATGAACCCCTAAAATGAATACAGGCTGGAACTCAACCTGCTTACATTTTTGGATATACGCTTGATATGGGTTGATATTTGTCAGTGTTTCTCATCATGTAATATATCGAAGTTCAACTAAGGTTTTCAACACCTTTTTCACACTGTCTTCTACGGTTTCCTTGTCTGTATCCAGGATGAGTTCCGGATGCTCAGGTTCTTCGTAGGGATCGTCAACACCCGTGAAATGTTTGATTTTTCCTTCTCGTGCTTTCTGATACAAGCCCTTGACATCACGCTTCATGCAAATCTCAATCGGACAACGGACGTACACCTCAACGAATCGCCCAATCTCCTTTCTCGCATTCCTCCGCTCCTCTCGATAGGGGGAGACGAAGGTGGCAAGCACAATAACGTTATTTCGTGAAAGCATTTTTGCGACAAATGCGACCCTTCGAATGTTCTCATCTCGATCCTTTTTCGTGAACCCCAGGTCGTTCGTAAGCCCCTGGCGGACGATATCCCCGTCAAGTCGCTCAACACGGTATCCTTTCTCTCTTAACACAACTGCGACCTGATCAGCGACCGTTGTTTTCCCGCAACAGGGAAGACCAGTGAACCAGACCGTGAAACCCTGTTGCTCTTTCATATCCTTTTTCCCTTCTTTTTCTTCGTTGGAATTTCCGGCGAGGGATCTCGAATCATCCCTGCACCCACCGTCTCATTCGTCCCTTCATCAATCAAGATAAGACTCCCGGTTCCCCGATTTCGGCGATAGCTATCATAGAATAATGGTTGTGCGGTTCGCAGGGAAATACGACCAATTTCGTTTAACTCTAAGTTGGAGACGCCTGGAATGCGATGCAGGGTGTTGATGTCGATCTTATACTGGATCTCCTTGACGATGCCCTTGGTTTCTCTCGTGGTATGACGGATGATGTACCGCTTTCCAGGGATCAACGGTTTTGCATTCATCCAGCAGACCATAAGATCAAGGTCCTGGCCGATGAACGGGGCGTTATGCGCACGGACGAGCATGTCCCCGCGGCTGATATCCAAGTCGTCCTGGAGTTGCATGACTACGGACATCGGTGGGAACGCTTCATCAACTTCCCCCTGTGGTGCCTCAATAGATTTGATAGTCGTAGAGAACCCGGACGGCAGCACTTGGATGCGATCTCCTGGTTTGAAGATGCCGCTAGCGATTCTTCCAGCATACCCGCGGAAATCATGAAACGCATCAGAGCGCGGCCGGATCACATATTGGACCGGAAACCGGCAGTCCACAAGGTTTTCATCGCTCCCGATATGGATAGTCTCAAGATGATACAGGAGGGTAGGACCATGGTACCAGTCCATCGCGGTCGACGCATGGACCACGTTATCACCGAGTAACGCGCTGATAGGAATGAATATGATATCAGGGACCGATAGTTTCGAGATGAAGTCCTCAATTTCATTTTTAATGGTGTCATAGACCTCTTGCTTAAAGTCAACAAGATCCATTTTATTGATGCAGATGACAAAATGCGAGATATGCAATAGTGAGGCGATGAAGATATGCCGATGGGTCTGTTCGGTGACGCCATTACGCGCGTCCACCAGGATTAACGCAAGGTTCGCGGTTGATGCGCCCGTGACCATATTCCGTGTGTACTGGACGTGACCCGGGGTGTCCGCGATGATAAATTTCCGTACCGGGGTTGCAAAATACCGGTACGCGACATCGATCGTGATCCCTTGCTCCCGTTCCGCGCGCAACCCATCAGTCAGCAACGCGAGGTTGAGCTCCTCACCGCGTTGCACGCTTAATCGCTCTAGGTTTTCCAGCTGATCTTGAAACAGGGTTTTACTATCATAGAGAAGACGACCGATAAGGGTGCTTTTCCCATCATCGACGCTGCCCGCGGTGGTGAAACGAAGCAGTTCCATGTTCAGATAATTTGTCGGCTCCATGTTAGAAATATCCCTCCTTTTTTCGATCCTCGAGTGCATTTTCAGAGCGACGATCATCAGCCCTGGCACCCCGCTCAGAGATCCGAAACACCGAAACTTCTTGTACGATCTCTTCGACGGTCTTTGCGGTTGACTCGATTGCTCCGGTGCAGGTCATGTCACCAACGGTGCGGAACCGCACGGTCATCTTCTTTACATTTTTCTTTTCCATGCCATCGAGATCGAGATAGTCAGAGTACGCATAAATCACGCCATCTCGCCTGATACAGTCCCGTGTATGAGAAAAGTAAATCGACGGGATTTCTATATGTTCTTTAAGAATATACAGCCAAATGTCAAGTTCCGTCCAGTTGCTCAAAGGGAAAACCCGGAAATGTTCCCCGACGTGTTTCCTGCCATTATACAGATCCCAAAGCTCCGGCCGCTGGTTTTTCGGGTCCCATTGCCCGAAATCGTTACGATGGGAGAAGAACCGTTCTTTCGCACGAGATTTTTCTTCATCCCGACGACCGCCTCCAATTGCTGCGTCAAACTTGTGTTCGTGAATGGTATCAAGAAGGGTGACAGACTGGAGGTAGTTCCGACTCGCGAATCTCCCGGTTTCTTCTTTGACGCGTCCGATATCTATGGAGTGTTGAACTGACCCAATTATTAATCGAACACCCAGACGTTTCGTAAATGCGTCTCTGAAGGTAAGGACTTCAGGGAAGTTATGTCCTGTGTCGATATGGATGAACGGATACGGAATTTTCGCAGGGTAAAATGATTTTCGGGAGAGATGCCCGAGAACAATAGAATCTTTTCCCCCAGAAAACAGCAAGCAGGGTCGTTCGAATTGTGCGACAACTTCACGAATCACGTAGATCGCTTCTGCCTCGAGTTTCTGCAGGTGGTTTAGATTATATCGTGTCATAGGGGGGTATCTTTATACAGGAGACATTCAAAAACTTTACCAAATAATTAATCACAGAGAAAACATAAGTAATCCGGAAGCATTCTCCTATAGGATACGGGTTGTGTCACCTGAGGTTACGAGCGTGGCTCTATGGAGATATTTGATGAAAACATCATGAAGTTTCAGCGGAAAGTGTTCACTTTTTATAAAAAACATAAAAGAAAGTTACCTTGGAGAACGACCCACGACCCCTATAAAATACTTCTTTCAGAGTTGATGCTACAGCAAACGCAGGTCAATCGTGTCATCATCTATTATAAAACATGGATACAAAAATGGCCGACGATCCGACATCTCGCCTCTGCATCACGCCATGAGGTGTTACGGGCCTGGATGGGCCTTGGCTATAACACACGTGCTATCCACTTGCATAAAGCCGCCCAAAAAATCGCTAAGGATTTTGATGGAGATGTGCTTCAGGCGATGAAACACTATGAAGAGATTCCTGGCGTTGGACGGTATACCTCGCAGGCTGTGTTACTATTTGCAACCAACGCAGACCTTGTCACCGTAGACACCAACGTACGACGGATCTTCATCCATGAATTCAAACTCCCTGAAACAATATCCGAGAAAACGCTATGGGCGCTTGCAGAACGATGCCTCCCCAAAGGACGAAGCAGAGACTGGCATAACGCGTTAATGGACTATGGAGCACTTCATCTCACCTCACAGAAAACCGGGATAAAACCCAAAACACAACAGTCACGGTTTGAGGGATCGGACCGACAGATTCGTGCACAGGTTCTACGTCTTCTTTTAAAAAAAGGTCTAACTTTTCATGAGCTGCAGAACATACTTTTCGTTGAAGACACACGATTACAGAAGATCGTTGAAAAAATGGTAAAGGAACAACTGATTCAAATAAACAAAAAAAAATATGTTTTAAACAAATAACACTTCGCTGGTAATCGAGCTATGGTGAAAAAAAGAATTGCGAGCGTAGCTCCCTCGATATAAAGAATATTTCATTGAAGGACGAGAGATGAGGGTATGTTTTTAGGAAATAGGAAATGTCAAATCTGGGAAATGATCCGAGTGACGTGTTTGGGACGATCGTACACGACAAATTTAGGAACAATTTTTCTCCTGGTTCTCATAAAGTGTTCGGGTTGCAGTTTTTCATGGTCGCTGAGAAGGTTTTTTGGTAACGACTTTGGGATTTGGCGGGTTCTTTTGGTTTTTTTGTGTTATTATTTTTTTTGTTTATTTTATTGAAGAAAATGAATGTTATATTTATGATAATTTTTATAAAGGGGTAACTGTTTTTCGTATCTCAGTGGTCGTCACAAAATGTTACATCATTGTGGCGAGAGAGATATCTAAAATCTAGATTACTTTCAAGGAGAATAAGTTAGAGTAGAAACAAAAGTGTGTATAAGGTGTGTGAGGAAGATATGAAAACTGAAGTAAAAGGTGTGTCGAAGGCAAGTAAACTCGCAAGCATTCTTGTGGCTGCTATGCTCGTTGCAGTCGTATTTTCTATCGTTCTCGTGCCTATGGTCAATCCAACAACAGTGACAAATAACGGTGCACCTGCTGCATACGTAAAGCAGAGTGCGACAGATAAACTTGTGATGAATTTTACGATAACGACGACAGCTGATACGATATTAAAAGGAATAACTCCAAGTGTTGGACAGGTATTACAGAACACCGGTGAATCAACTGATTGGGGATCCGTTGGTCTTGGTTCGATGCTTTATTACAATAATTTATCTGATCCTGTAGGAACTGAATGGGATCCGAATTACGATTTTATCTGGCTTGATGATTTTGTTGATAACTTACAATATGATAGAGGTCATGAAACGATTATCGCGGGAACTGAACCACAAACTGGGACATGGAGAACTGGAACTGGATGTAAATACCCTGAATGGATAAGAATTAAAACATATGATGCTGCAGATGGAGGTCCTTGGAATGTCGCTGCTGATTCTATTATATTTGAAGGCGTTGATAATAATACTTGTTACATGGATAAACTCAATGCAACCACCATTAAGCCCACCACAGATTGCAATGGATCAAGTTCTGATGTTTCTGCTCTATCCATTTGGCTAGAATCAAATTCACAAACAGGTTTCCAAAGTGGTGATACCCGGTTAAAAACAACGACCTATGCTATCGCTACTAGCAGTTGGAATTTTAACCTCAGTACCGACATTAACACCTCAGCCACATTCTATATTACTGCAAATATTTCAGGAACTGCTGCGCATTATAAAACACTTAAATTCCGTGTCCCAGCCCTTAGTGACGCAGGAACTTTAGGATTATATGATTTTGCTAATAACGATCAAGGTCTTTTCCTGAAAGGAACAAATGATAGTGCCTGTAGTAATTTTGCGAATTCCTACAACCTTACAATTGATGCGATTGCCCCTTTCACCTCAGCAAACGCAATTACTGGTTATTGGAAGAAACTCTCCAATAATCCATTGACCATCAGCGGGACAGCAGCGGATAACTGCAGTGGACTTGCATCAGTCGGCTTGTACTATCGATATAGTGCGACCAATACAACCCCGTGGAGCTCACCAGTGTTGTTCGGTACAGATTCTACGCCCTGGAGTGGAGTCTCATATAGCTTCAATTTTACTAATCAAAATGGTAGTGGTTATTATGGATTCTTTACTCGTGGTACTGACAACGTTAGTAACGTGGAATCAGCACTTGCCACAAATGATACGATCTGCGGCTATGATATCACTGCTCCTGATTCAACGATTAATAGACCCTCGAACAACGGATACAACAACTCGATAACAAACATCAGCGGAACAGCATCAGATACCTACTCTGGTGTGTCAACCGTAACCATTACCATCTACAACAGCACTAACCAGAAATATTATGATGGTACAACCTGGGGAACTGGCGCAACTAACCTTGTAGCAACAGTCCATTCCAATATCTGGTATAGAACCGGTCTTCCAACATGGACTACTGGAACTACCTATGTGGTTAATTCAACAGCGACTGATCGTGCTGGGAATGTACAAGCCGCTGCGCATAGTCACACCTTCTTATACGATACAAGCAATCCAACAGTAACAATTACCACACCAGCTCATCTAACCTGGTATAATGCGATGACCAACATTACTGGAACCGCTGCTGATACAGGAGGTTCTGGTCTTCAACTCGTTAATCTAACGATTTATAACGCAACCGGACAAAAACATTGGACAGGTTCAGCATGGGGCACAACATCAACAAACCGGACAGTTAAAGGAACCACGTCCTGGTATAACGCCAGCGGTATACCAACATGGTCAAATGCAACAACCTACTACCTAAATGCGACAGCAAAAGACATCGCAGGAAACGTTGGAACAAAAGATAGCAATACCATGTATGTTGACAAATATAAACCACGATCCACAGTTACGACTATTACTCCATATTGGAAGACGACCGTAGGAAGCCTTTCTATTTCCTATACCACCATCATAGATGCTGGCAGTGGATTTTACAATGTTACCCTCTACTACCGATATTCAAACGATAATGTATCTTGGGGAGGTTGGGTGGCAAGCAATGTTGACTCCGATCCATGGAAAACACAATCCTGGAGTTTCAACTTTGCGAACGGCAGTGGATTTTATGAATACTACAGCCGCGCTCGAGATAATGCAACGAACTTCGAAGATGCGCCAGGAAGTGCTGATACCATCGCTGGCTATGACGTTGTAAACCCAACAGCGACCATCACGATTCCCGTAAACGGAGGATACTATCGTACAGGATCAGCAATCAATACCAACATCACAGGAACTGCGAGTGACGCCGAAGGAATCCTTAAAGTGAATATTACAATTTATAACTCTACTGGTCATAAATATTGGAACACGTCACAAGCTCGATGGGTTGCATATGCTATCGGTGTTGGTAATATCACTGTTAATCTCACTGGAAGCGGCGCAACACGCAGTTGGTACTTCTCTAACACACACCTCTATCCAACATGGTCAACAAATACTGTCTATATCGTTAACGCAAGTGCGAAAGACGGTGCAGGTAATTGGAATTTTACAGCAGATTCTAACAGCTTTACCTATGATACCAACAACCCGAGCACGACTATTAATCTTCCAGCAGCAACCACATGGTACCGTACACTTACCAACATAAGCGGAACTGCCTCTGATTCAGGTGGGTCGGGCCTTCTCCTTGTGAACCTCACCTTTTATAATAGTACGTCAAAGAAGTACTGGAATGGAACAACTTGGAGTGCGGTAGTGGTGAATTTCACGGCGACTGGCACAAGCGTTTGGTATAAGAACAGTGGACTGCCGACATGGAAAAACGGAACAACGTATATTATTAACGCCACAGCAAAAGACAATGCAGGAAACGTCGGGGCAAAATACAGTAACACGTTCTACATGGATTTAGCAACACCTGGTTCTCAAGTAACCTCGATATCTGGATACTGGAAGACATCCACACCCCAAACAATTTCATACACAGCAAATAATAGTGGAAGTGGTTTGTACTATGTCCGACTCTATTATCGTTTCGCTATCAACAATGCCACCTGGGGCGGCTGGGTAACAAGTTCAGATAATACCTATAATGATACTGATCCTTGGATAACAAAACAATGGAGCTTTACATTCTCAAATGGAAGCGGACATTATCAATTCTACAGCCGAGCAGCAGACAATGTCAGTAATTTTGAGGCAGCACCCGGGAGTGCTGATGCCGTCTGCGGATACGACGCGAATAACCCAACAGTTACAATTACGGTTCCAGCCAATCTTACTCATTACAATTCAATGACTCAAATCAGCGGAACCTGCGCAGATACAGGATATTCTGGTATTAAATCAGTCAATATCACAATTTATAACCTTACTGCTCACAAACACTGGAATGGAACGTCTCACGCATGGGAATCTGGGGTAAGATGGATTACCTCAACAGTTGGGGCTGGATACACCAGTTGGACCTATGATTCAAGCTTGGTTACCTGGCAGAATGGTAAAAGTTACTGGGTGAACGCAACTTCGAAAGATAATTCTACAAGAACGAGCACAGCACATTGGCATAACTTCACATACGATACGACCTCACCAACTTGTACCATTACCTACAACCGATCCGCCACCTATTTCAAAGCAGGTCAAATATTGAAGATTTATGCCAACTTTACAACTCCTGGTGGTTTGAATGAAACCACTGTGAAAATCAATATTTCCACGGCAGGAGATGGAGATATCCTGAACACATCCATGTCTCGAACAGACAATACACATTGGTATTATAGTTGGACGATTCCCTCAGGAACTGACGAAGATGGCGCATTCACGGTAAGCATCTACGCTTGGGATAATGCGACGAACTATCTGAACCCCTATCCAACAACGAGTGCCACAAAGAAAATCGACAATACAGCACCAACATCTGCAGTGACAGCGATTGCATCCTATTGGAAGACCAGTTCGCCGCTAACGATATCAGCCACTGCAAGTGACGGCGGAAGCGGTTTAGCGAGTGTTACTTTATATTATTACTACAGTGCTGATAACTCTTCGTTCGCTGGTCCAGCATCATTTGGAACAAACACTTCACCGTGGATTGGAATTCAATGGAGTTTCAACTTCCCCTCAGGCGATGGGTTCTACCGCTTCTACACCAGAGCCACGGACAACGTCTCTTTAGTTGAAGCAGCCCCAGTCGCCAACGACACCGTCTGCAGCTTGGATAGCACCGCACCAACCTCCAGCGTCGACACTATCTCACCGTACTGGAAGAAAACCTCGCCAGCCACCCTGACCGTCACCGCAAGCGACACTACCAGCCAGGTCAAGAACATCACCTTTTACTACCGCTTCAGCACCGACAATTCATCCTGGGGCGCCTGGATGCCCGCAGGCAAAGACTCCGCCTCACCATGGTCCTGGTCCTTTACCTTTAGCAACGACACTGGTTACTACCAGTTCTACACCCGTGCAAATGATACCGCTACTAACAGAGAAGCAGCCCCTGGTGCAGCAGATGCCAGTGCAGCGTATGATCATACTGCTCCTACCTGTTCCATTGCTTACAACACGACGCGTACTTACTTTAAAGAAGGAATGAAGCTGAAAGTGTACGCCAACTTTACTGAATCGGGCTCGGGGATCGCTCCTGCTTCTGTTCAAATCGCAATCACCACATCAGGGAATGGTGGTTTAGTTGCGACAGGTATGACGCAGACGAATAACACCCGTTGGTATTATGGATGGACAATTCCTGCTGGCTCTGATGATGATGGCACCGTTACGGTAAGCATCTACGCAACCGATAACGCCACGAATAACCTTGCGACCTACCCAACCACAAGTGCAACAAAGAAGATAGACAACACCCTCCCCAGCGTTACTATCGCTTATAACAATGCCCGTACCTACTTTAAAGCAGGTGAGTCTCTGCGCATTTATGCAAACTTCACCGGTGGCAACCCCTCAGGGCTCAACGAGGACACAATCCGAATTTGGATTGACGCCGCGGGCAACGGAGGCGTTGACAACACTACACTCTCACGAACCAACCATACCAAATGGTATTACGACTGGACGATTCCCTCAGGCTCTGACGACAACGGTGTCTTCACTGTGTACATCAAGGCACAGGACAACGCCACCAACTATCTCAGCCCCTACCCCACCACCAGCGCCACCAAAGCCATTGATAACACCCGACCCACCGCAAGCTTCGGGTTCACCGTGAACCGCACCTACTACACCGATGCCGACACCGTCCGCATCTACGCGAACTTCACCGAAGCAGACTCCGGCATCGATGAAACTATTGTCACCATCAACATCAGCACCGCCGGCAACGGCGACACCACCAACACCACCATGACCAGAACAAACAACCTCCACTGGTACTATGACTGGAACGTGCCCTCAGGAACTGACGAGGAAGGCACAGTCACGATCAAAATCTACGCTAAAGACAACGCTACCAACCTCCTCAACCCTTGGTCTACGAATAACACAGCAAAAATCATCGACAACACCGCTCCAACCTGTACCTTCAGCTACAACAACACCCGGACCTACTACAACGCTGGAGATAAAATCAAGATTTACGCGAACTTCACCGAAATCGGCTCCGGCATGAAGCCCACCAGCGTCATCATTAATATATCCACAGCAGGAAACGGCGACGTCACTAACACCTCCATGACCCAGACCAATAACACCCACTGGTACTATTCTTTCACCGTCCCCGTAGGATCCGACGATGATGGCTTGTTCACCGTCAAGGTTTACGCCGAGGACAACGCCACCTACCATCTCTACCCCTACCCGACCACCAATGCGACAAAGATCATTGATAACACCGCGCCAACCCTAAATTACGCGGTTCTTGACGCGGACAATGATGGCACTAACAACACCTATATAGATGTCTACTTCAGTGAAACCACCATGGATACAACCACTGAAACATATACCGACTTTAACATCAGTAAGAGTGGCGTCGGTATTTCTTCGATACAAACAAAGACTGGTGACTTAGTCACATTGAAATGTAACCGCACCTTCCAAACTGGGGACTCACCACACGTTGGCATTGTCGGTTCGGTTGCTGACCTCGCTGGTAATACACTCACATCAGGATACGTAACTATTAACACCTACCGCTTTTATCTGCGAGCAGGATGGAACCTCCTGTCAGTACCGGCAGATCCCCATAACACACTCCTCTCAACGGTTCTTTCAAGCATCACAGATAATATGGCAATTATCTGGAGCTACAACGCAAGTTCCAACACGTGGAGCTCCTGGACACCAAGCGATGGAGACACCCTCAGACTCTACCCCGGTCACGGATATTGGATAAACATGAACACCGCAGATACCCTCGTTGGTAACTACAACCTCATGCCAACAGGACCGACCTCACCACCCTATGTAACCTTAGCAGGTCAGAAATGGAACCTTGTTGGACATTGGCAAGCCTATAACCAATCCGCTTCAACAAACTCTGGTGGAGGATTAGCAAGTCTTCCAGATGGATATGTCGGTATATTATACAAATATACAGGAACCGGCTATGTCAATATCCTGAACGGCGCACAAAACATGGTACCTGGCCAAGGGTTCTGGATGTGGACAAAAACAAGCGATAACAATCCGTACTCGCCAAGCTAATCACACCCCTCTCTCCCCCTTTTCTTTCTTTGCCACAACAGGAGGTAACCGGAGAAAAAAATAAATGATGAAAAAAACAATACCACTCTCAATTATCATTATCCTCACATTCTTCATATCAACCGGTTACACGACAGCAGATGAAATTCCTACACCACCACACCGGTTTAAAGGATATGTTTTCGATAACACCAGTGAGCCCGCGGTCAATGGGACAATCGTGTCAGCAAAAGTCCATAATATTTTTTATAACACAACAGTGAAAAACGGAACGTACGGTTTTCCATTAGAAACTGAGGCGTTTTATGTCAACGGATCTGATGGCGACGTTATCTCCTTTTACATCCATGGCGTCCTGACAACGCAGACTACCTTGTTTGTCTCAGGGGGACTAAATATCAATTTTGCTCAGTATCTGAATCTCTCATTAGATGAATCACCGTTGCTGATTTCATCAGTGGCGACATCATCTGTCAGCACAACTCAGGAGACAATCTCGTGGGCTACAAATAAAAAAGCGAATGCTACCGTGAATTATGGAATAACGAAACACCTCGGTTTATCAAGTCATAATAACCAATTTAGTAAGACTCATACAATTACTCTTACCAATCTACAATCAGATACGACCTACTATTATGAAGTTGTTTCCTATGATTATTCTAGTCATCTTGCAGTAGACAATAATTCTGGGCAGTACTATCAGTTCACCACCGAACAAGAAACAAATGGCGGGGATGGCGGAAATGGGGGGAATGGAGGTAACGGAGGAGGTATCCCTGGCCAACCCAATAAATCCCCTCATGCTAACGCCAATGGACCCTATTACGGCAGGAAAAACCAACCAATGTTATTTGATGCATCTAAATCCAATGACTCAGATGGATATATTGTGAATTACACCTGGAGTTTTGGTGATGGAACAACAATATCAACCACTCAGCTACGTATCGCTTATAGTTTTGTGGAGATTGGTAATTATACCGTGTCATTAACCGTCGTTGATAACGAAGCTGCAACCAACGCTACAACGACAAAAGCGTATATTTCCACGAACGATTCCGATAATGATGGATGGACTGATGACGCAGAACGATACTATGGAACCGATCCCAATAATGCCTCTGATTTCCCGCTGGATAGTGACCATGATGGGATACCGGATAGTGTTGACCCTGACAATGATAACGATGGTCTCACCGATGAAATAGAAATCCGTATCGGGACGAATCCAACAAATAGTTCAGACGTCCTACGGCTCCTCACTTCGTATGGGGTATTCTATTTCGTTGACACCAATGTAGACGGCATTATTGACAAATACTATAATCAAACAACCGTAGTATTGACAGGATTATTCGATGCAGGTAATGGAACATTTCTCGTTGACACGAACAATGATTCAACGTATGAATTTGAATATAATTCAGTACAAAAAAGCATTACACCCTATCAAACACCACATACATTAGATCGACCATCAACCATGCTACTGATTCTTCTTGGTATTGTTATTGTTATTCTAATCATTGTATTAGTTGTAATGTTACGAATGAAAGGAAAGAAAGAATGAGAGTTGGAGGAATCACCCATGAAGAGAAATACAGCGGTTAATACCCTTGTCATAAGCACATTGATTTTCATTACTGTTTTTGCAGTGTTATCAGTTATTCCTTCGGTGTATTCCGCGTCTCCACCGCATCGTTTCAAAGGATACGCAACCGATATCGGTTTACATCCTATTAAAACAGGAACTATGATTACCGCTACTGTCATTAATGTTGGAGGTTCAACAGAGAGTTACACTACGACGGTGAACAATTCACTGTCCGGAAAAAATTATGATTTCAATGTATTAGACCCAAATGATGACAACGATGGACGACCCATTTATTTTTTCATTGGATCGGAAAACACGACGCAAAGCGTGACGTTTGTCGTGGGTGGACTTAACATCGGATTTGGAGCGTATTATAATCTTACGATTGTTGATGTACCACAAATCACTGATAACTCTCTTACAACTGGTACGACAGGTGATCCCTTTATTTTCAATTCCACGATTGTTGACTATGTAGACGCAGCAAACGAACTTATGGTAAACGTGAGCTGGTCACACGGGAGTCTTTCCGATAATACGACACTGACCCCTGTAGGAGGAGATTACTTTAGTGGCACGATCACCCTTGACACCGACAGCATCAATGATATGACGTATACTATCTGGGTGAATGACACTTCAGGAAATATGAATCATTCTGGGCCGCATTCAGTCACCGTTACTGATAATGATAAACCCTCATCTGCAATCACCGCGATTTCAGGATATTGGAAAAAAGCAGCAAATAACCCACTGACCATTGCAGGAACAGCAAGCGATAACATTGGTTTGAAAAACGTCACCTTATATTATTATTATAGTTCGACAAATAGTTCTTTTACTGGACCATGGACGTTTGGGGTGAACACCTCACCATGGGTTGGAATTTCTTGGAGTTTCTCATTCCTGAATGCCAGTGGATTCTACCGATTCTACAGCAGAGCGGCTGACAATGCAAGCAATGTAGAAAACGCACCAATAACCAATGATACACTCTGTGGGTATGATGCAGTTGCTCCTACTTCAGCAATTACTGCAATTACACCGTATTGGAAGACAACGTCTCCACTTACGATTACTGCGACAGCAAGCGATACGACCAGTGGTGTGAAGAACGTCACATTGTATTATCGGTTCAGCAGTAACAATGCCTCGTGGGGTGGGTGGGTGAGTGCGGGTGTGGATTCTGCTTCACCATGGTCCTGGAGTTTCGCATTCTCGAATGGAAGTGGTTATTATCAGTTTTATAGTATTGCTAAGGATAATGCGACGAACACTGAGTCTGCTCCTGGGAGTGCTGATGCATGGTGTGGGTATGATAATGTAGTCCCGACATCGTCTATTACTGCAATTTCACCGTATTGGAAGACGACGTCTCCGCTTACGATTACTGCTTCAGCAAGTGATGCGACCAGTGGTGTGAAGAATGTGACGTTGTATTATCGGTTTAGTGCTGATAATTCGTCGTGGGGCGGGTGGGTGAGTGCGGGTGTGGATTCTGCTTCTCCGTGGTCTTGGAGTTTTACTTTTACCAATGACACAGGTTATTATGAGTTTTATAGTATTGCAAAAGACAATGCGACGAACACCGAGTCTGCTCCTGGGAGTGCTGATGCATGGTGTGGGTATGATGCAGTTGCTCCTACTTCAGCAATTACTGCAATTTCACCGTATTGGAAGACAACGTCTCCACTCACGATTACTGCGATTGCGAGTAATGGTGTCAGTGGTGTGAAGAATGTCACCTTATACTACCGATTTAGCGTGGATAATTCAACGTGGGGCGGATGGGTGAATGCTGGAACTGATACTGCATCGCCATGGTCATGGAGCTTTACTTTAGCGAATGATACTGGGTATTATGAGTTTTATAGTATTGCGAAAGATAATGCGACGAATACGGAGTCTGCACCTGGTTCTGCTGATGCATGGTGTGGGTATGATGCAGTTGCTCCTACTTCAACAATTACTGCAATTTCACCGTATTGGAAGACAACGTCTCCACTCACGATTACTGCAACAGCAAGCGATGCAACCAGTGGTGTGAAGAATGTGACATTTTATTATCGGTTCAGTACTGATAATTCCAGTTGGAGCAGTTGGATGAATAATGGGACTGATTCTGCTTCGCCATGGTCTCGAGTGATTACATTTTCTAATGGTTCTGGGCATTATGAATTTTATAGTATCGCAAAAGATAACGCGACGAACACCGAGTCTGCTCCTGGGAGTGCTGATGCATGGTGTGGGTATGATGCAGTTGCTCCTACTTCAACAATTACTGCAATTTCACCGTATTGGAAGACAACGTCTCCACTCACGATTACTGCAACAGCAAGCGATGCAACCAGTGGTGTG
>Ga0315282_10007489_pt1 | contig 17899 bp, 19 predicted proteins | sample YL17G07_20_MG_FD_203693 | JGI IMG/M metagenome (GOLD analysis project Ga0315282, IMG submission 203693) | Sediment microbial communities from Yellowstone Lake, YNP, Wyoming, USA - YL17G07_20 | ecosystem: Environmental > Aquatic > Freshwater > Lake > Sediment | place: USA: Wyoming | collected... | reverse complement strand
GTCGTCACCGTGGCGGCCACCGGTGCGGGACTTCACAAGTACATCACCCTGTTCGACATCTTCATGGGCATGGTCGTCTACGACGGCCGCGCCGTGCAGAGGTTGTGCAACATCAACACCACCACGGGCGCAGGTGAAGTCGATCCCGATCAGGTGATCTGGATGATCGAGTCCCTGCCCGACCCCGAGGGGGAGCGCTACATCTTCCTGAACCGTCAGGCGAAGTACCAGCTTAAGAAGAACACGGTGAACAAGGCCCTCCTGGGGATGTCGCCCGACAAGTACGGGGTCATGCGGGACAACTTCTACAACACCCCGATCGTCCTGACCGAGGCTTTGACGAACGTCGAAGCTGTCGTGTCGTAAGCGAAGGAGGAAGAAAATGGGCGAACTCATAGACAGCAACCTCCGCTTTTCCAGCGATCAGGCGATCACCGCCTCGGCGATCTCCACGAACATCATCGACGGGAAAGCACTCAGGGACATGGCGAGGGGAAATCCGATCTTCCTGAACATCTACCTCACCACGGTCTTCACAACGGCGGCGAACTCGCTGACCATCAAGCTCGTCAGTTCCTCCGGGGCGGACCCCGGGTCTGGCGACGGCTTCCTGGATGTCATGCAGGCCAGGCTGGCCTCGGCCATGCTCACCACGGGCCTTCTGATGCGCCTTGCGCTACCCGAAGGAATCCCGTATGAGCGGCTGGGTTTGTATTACCTGGCGACCACCGCGCTGGTGGCGGGCAAGATCACCGCATTCCTCACCCTCGGTGAGGACAGCGACGTGCGGACGACCACGTAAAAAGTCATGGCAGACAGCGACGTCCAGATTTGCAACATCGCCCTGCGCCGAGTGCAGGGGGAGCCGATCACCGACCTGGTGACCGACACCACCAAGGGCGCCGCCATCTGCCGAACCATCTACGAACCGACCAGGGATGCTGTCCTTCGCGACCATTCCTGGTCGTTCGCTATCAGGCGCCAGGTGCTGGCCGCCTCCACGGACCCGAACCTGACGCAGTTCCTCTATCCATTTGTTGAGCCCGCTGACCCCTGGTGCCTCCTTCCCCTGGTGCTCCTGGACCCGTCGAGCAACTACGCGGAACTCCCGGGGTTCACCTTCCAGGAGGAGGGGAGAATCATCTACACGAACCTGAGCCCCGCGGCCCTGAAGTACGTGGCGCGGATCACGGACGTGAAGATGTTCGACGCGAACTTCGTTGACGCCCTGGCTTGGAGACTTGCCGCTGATCTCATAGGACCGCTGAACGGGAAGACCCTGGTGGAGCCCATGACGATGTACCAGGGAATCCTGAACGCGGCCAAAGGCAACAACGACAAGGGGGCGAAAGAGCCGCCACTGAAGCCGACTTCATGGGTTGATTCGAGGTTCGGATAAATGGGGGTAAGCTACTCCGTAAAGTCATTCGCATACGGGGAGCTTTCGCAGAAGTTTGCTTCCCGCACTGACACCCCTTTCTACATGCAGGGGTGCCGGGAGCTGACCAACGCTTTCGGCCTTCCGATCGGACCCGCAGAGAAGAGGCCGGGGACGATCTACTCCGCCGCGGCGAAAACGCTGGGCAAGAAGGTCAAGCTCGTCCCCTGGATCATCGACCCCAACACGGGCATCGTCCTGGAGTTCGGGGACCAGTACATCCGATTTTTCAAGAACGGGGTTCCACTTGGCGCACCCTACGAGGTGGCCACGACCTACACCGAGGCGGAACTGCCCGATCTCCGCGTCGCTCAGGTCTCCAGCTATATGTACATCGTTCATCCCAGCCACAAGGTGGGCAAGCTCACGCGCGTGACCGACGTGAACTGGACCCTGGCGGATGTCACCTTCATCGCGGGGGGAGGGGAGGAGACGTTCTCCACCGCGGATCACTATCCCTCTCACATCGAGTTCTACGAGGACCGGCTGATTCTCGCGCGGACCAACACCAACCCTGCAACCTTCTGGGGTTCGCGGGTGGCGCAGTACGAGAACTTCAGCATGAGGACTTCCTACACTGCGGCCGGCACAGCGATGACTCCCATCGCCAGCCCGGGCGTCGTCAACTGGACCGCACACGGGCTTTCAGCGAACGTCGCGATCATGTTCTCAACAACGGGAGCCTTGCCGACCGGGCTGGTGGCCGGCACGACGTACTACGTGATGGCAGCGGCACTCACGGCCAACACCTTCCAGGTCAGCGCGACAGCGGGAGGAGCGGCGATCAATTTCACCGGAGCCACGTCGGGAAATCATACGGTCTACGCTTCTCCCTCCCTGGCGACTGACGCATGGATGAAAACTCCGCGAGTGCAGGCGAATGCACAGATCCTCTGGATCGTTGCCGAGGACGCGCTTCTCTTCGGGACCTCCGAGGGTCCTTTCCGAGTCGGAGGCAAGGAAACGATCCTCACGGGTGACGGGGCATGGTGGCCCAACCGGCAGGCATCGGTGGGGTCCAGCGCAGTCCAGGCGCTTCTCGTTGACGACTTCTGCGCCTTCGTCGGGAAGGGCGGGACGCGGATATTCCGATTCCAGTATGAGCAGGCAGCGGACAAGTACGTCCCCGACGACATCACCTACCTCAGCGATCACCTATTCTCTCCCGCTGCGGGCTCAACCTGGGGCGTGCTCGGCATGGCGCACCAGAGGGAACCCGGCACGATCATGTGGGCCTGGACCTACGACGGGAGACTGCTGGCGGGGAGCTACTCCCGGGCGACGGGCACGATTGGGTGGTCGGAAGTGACGATGACGGGCCTGGTGGAAAGTGCCTGCGTCATTCCCACGGCAACCGAAGACCAAGTGTGGCTCTCTGTCGCCCGAACGATCGGCGGGTCAGTCGTGCGGCACATCGAGTATTTCGCCCCGCGCAACTGGGCGAATATGGAGGACTACCACGGCGTGGACGCCGGGATCATCGTGGACGGGGGGGCGCAGAAGACAGTCACCTCCATCACGAACGCCAACCCCGCGATCTGCACCGCAGTCGCTCACGGCTTCTCGAACAACGACCTCGTGCGTTTCTCGGGAGTTGCGGGAATAGAGGAGGTCAACGGCGTGGTCTACACGGTGAAGAACCGGGCCACTGACACCTTCCAGCTTTTCACGCGCGACGGCACCACGGCGATAGACTTCTCAGGGCAGAGCGTCCCCGCATCGGGCGGGCTGGTGGAGAAGGTGACCAACCAGGTGAGTGGCCTGACACACCTCGAAGGCCAGACCGTGAAGATCCTGGGGGATGCCTCGGTCATCGGGAACGAGGTAGTCACCGGGGGAGCGATTACCCTGGACGAGTATGCCAACAAGATCCACGTCGGGCTTCCCTTCACTTCCGTGGTCGAGCCGATGCAGATTGCCGAGGCCAGGAACAGGCTGAAGCATGTGACGAAGGTCTACGCGCAGTTCTACAAGACGGGGGATGCGCAGGTTGGCGATGGGACTCACCCGGACAAGCAGATTACATTCGAGGGGGTCCCCACGATGGACGAGCAACCCACGGAGCACACGGAGGGACTGAGGGAACTCTTCGACGGTTTCTCCGACTACGACGGGACGGTGAGGATCACCAGCACCGAACCCCTGCCTCAGACCGTGCTCGGGATAATCTGCGAGGTCGAGGTGGGCGCATGATACCTCTGAGGCAACTTCACCATCGGTTCGTCTTCGACGGCAAGGTGAGGCAGTTCCGCGAGGAGGACCTCATCGAGATGCTCGCCGAGAGTGAGCCGGGGATGGAAGACCGGCACATCCGCACCGCGCGGACGCGCCTGGGACACGGGCCAGCGCTCACCTTCACCGTGAACGACCTCGTGGTCGCCTGCGCGGGGGCGACGATCTACTGGCCGGGGATGGCCGAGGCGTGGCTTGCGACCTCTTCACTCTGGCGGTCCTACGTGTTGGAGGCGGTGATCTGGACCCGTGATGTCCTGGAGTGGCTCCAGACGGAGTTCCATCTGAGGCGTCTCCAGGCTGACGTGCAGACGGCAAACAAGGTCGCCTGCCGATTCGTCGAGCATTTCGGTTTCGTGGCCGAAGGAGTGATGCGGGCATACGACGTGCTGGGGCAGGACACGACCAGGTACGCGCGCATCCGGGAGGTTGCCAATGAATCCGGCTGACGAAGCTGCGGTCAAACAGGCTGAGTACAACGCCACGATGGCCCGCAGGGATGCCGGGAACCTCGGGACCGAGGCCATCGCAAACGCCGCTCAGTTCACCACCCAGGCCGAACAAAAGTTGGCACAGGGGATGGTCATCCTCGGCAAGACGGGGAATCTCTCGGTTGATACTGGCGCGGCGATGGAATCCGGGATCGCCCTGGGGAACAAGGATACGGCAGAGGCAACTGCGTACCGCACTGAACTCACGAAGACCGCGAATGATCCCAACATCTACCAGCACGGATCGAAGGAGGCCAATAAGAAGCAGGCTGCCATTGATGCTCTTGCAGCCCTGGGCCCCGGGGGTGCGGCCCTCCAGGACATCCGCAACCCCGACGCACTTCTTCACGCCTCCGGCAGCGACCTCCTGACCATGGTGAGCACCCGTGACGCGATGGAACGTGACAAGCGGACTCTCTTCCGATCGGGCGAGAACACGCAGGTCGCCATGATGAAGGCAGGGGAGCAGTACGACGTGAACGCGCAGTACGCGAAGGAGGCGGCAAACTGGAATACCTGGACCACGATCCTCGGTGGGGGGATCAAGCTAGCTGAGATGGGGAAGATGTTCCTCTGATGGGCATCGTCAACCTCCCGACTTACCAGTCCACAGCGGTCGAGAAGCCGGCTCCCAGCCAGCCGAACCCTGAGTTTCAGGGCCTCGCCTCTCTCCAGACCGCGCAGAAGAACTTCTACGCCACGCTCTTCGAGGGCGCCGTGCAGATTGCCGGCAGCGTCATCCAGAAGGTGGAAAACGACCAGTACAGCGCCAAGATGAAACAGATCGCCGACGGGGATGCCACGGACCTTCGCAACATCGAACAGCAACCTATCACCTCGACAGACCCCCGGATGGCCGACGTGCCTGAGAACATGAGGGCGACCCCGAACCTGTATCTCTTTCAGGAACAACGGAAGGCCAGGGTGGAGCAGATACTCTCGGATATTCAGATCCCGAAAGTCCGCGATGCTCTTCAGAGTTGGGCAGCGGATCGTTTCGTAGCACAGAAGGATTCACTGGCCCGGTTTGACTTTCAGAAGGCGAAGGATGTTCGCGCTGAGAACCTCGTCAATCTGGTGGACTCGGCGATACAGGGAGGGAACATCCATGTCGTCGATGACCTGCTGACTCTAGCAACGCAGGATGGAACGATCACGGATGCCAAGAGGATCGAATACGCAGATCTTGCCCGGAAGGACATCACAAAGAGAAATGCTTATCTCCAGGCGTTGAGCATGGGCGATGCGGGGGGCGCGTGGCTGGCGAACAAGGACAATCTGAAGTTTCCTGGCGTGAATGGGGATGACCATGATATGCCCCTGGGCGATCAGGAATCGTTGATTCGTTCCTACAACCAGCAGATGACGCTCGTTGACGAGCAGAAGAAGAAAGCCCAGGAAGCGAACTTCGTCAGTTTCCTGCCGGCAATCGACACCGGCCTACTCAATGGGAAACCCTTGGCCCCCGGTCCTATCGCGGGGCAACTTGCTCTCTTGGCCATGATCGAAGACCCGAAGACCGACCTTTCCGTCCAGCAACGGCTTTCGCTGCGGTCCATGATCGACACCAGAATCAATGATCTCAAAGGACCGAAGCCTGCGGGGGCGGCGGATCCGTGGGTTCACTCTGATCCCCGGATCGAAAAGGCCCTCATCGACCTGCGCAACGATCCCGCTGTCTCTGATGAGGCATACAAGGCGAAGGTGGCAGCATTGGTCGGAGGCGATTACCAGGGTCTGAGCAGGACGGACTTCTCCAGTTATTACGACAAGAAGCGTCCCGAGACTCCGGTCTCTCAGGCCGTAACTTCCATTTTCAACAAGGCGACGCAAGGGTCTTACCCTCTCATGTCTCCGCAGGATGCTGCCTCAGCTCGCATCGCGCTGGACAAGGAAATCGAGGCCGCGCGTACAGCGAAAAAACCTTATTCAGACACCGACATTCAGGCCCGCGTGAAGGCTCTCATGCTTCCCTACGAAATGGCGAACATCAAGGCCCGAATGGACAAGTCTGTCTCCGTTGCCAACCAGCCCACCGAGGACGAAAAGGCGCAGTACAAGGTTTGGCAGGAGGCAATGGGAGAAGCCGGACCGTACAACGCACTGATGAAGGGCGGCAACTACGTTTTCAAAGGGTGGGAGGGCAACCTTCAGAATATCGAGGCCATGCAATCTCTCATCGACCAGGGGAAGACTTTCGGCATGGCTGACAACCCGCTCTTGCAGCCACACATCGACAGTCTCCGCGTGGAGTATGGGAAGATGTTTCAAACGTGGTCGGGCAAGCCTTCGGAACTCAAACAAGCAGACGGCACGGTCGGGCAGACCCTGACCGCACCGAAGTACGGGGGCAGGGCGGTGTACGGTGTGAAAACCCTCGACGGACAGAACCGTCTATTTACGGTGAAGATCAACCCGAAAACCAACGATGAGGAATGGTACCTCTTTGACCCGAAGACCGACGCGACCACTCTTGTCACTGACCAATTGAAGACACAGTTGTTCGGGGGCAAGAAGTGAGCGACCTCTCGAAGTGGGGGCTGACGGATGAACAGGTGAGCGGCGCCACGGCCACACTTCCCGCTCTTCCGCCACTTCCCTCTGCGCAACCTCCGGCCGATGCCGGCAAGTGGGGCTTGTCCGCCGAACAGGTGATGGCTCCCGATCCCGCTGAGGCTATCAGGCAACAGGTTGCCTCTTCTCCCGATCCCGTGAGTGAACAGGCCAAGGTCGATTCGTCCATCGCAATGGCGAAGGCACTCGGGGTTCCCCCGGGGATGGTATTCCAGCACTACGACTCTTTTGCTACGCAGTGGACCGGTACTCCCGAGAAACCAACATCACTGTGGGGCAAGCTGAAAGGTTGGGTTGGCAAACAGATCGACGCCACGGGGAACACGTTCACTGGCGTGCAGATCGAGAACCAGATCAACGCCCTCAGCATGCGGCAACTTTCAGGTGATAAGTCTCCCGAATTGCAGGCGCGAATTGAGGAGATGAAGGCCAAGATTCCGAAGGATCAACTGGCCGCCGTCCCGAAAGGGCTCATGTCCATTCTCTACGGCCTCGGCTACCAGGCATATGCCGGTGGCGCGTTCGTCGCTGACAACGTGGCGGCGCTCATGTCGGGTGAGTACATGGCGCGGGCCGTGGGGCAGAAACCGGCAACCAACTTTCTCGGGTATGCACAGATGGCAGGGGAGGCTTTCTCCGGCTCATTCTCTGGAGCGGCCTACCGGGGTTTGCGTGATGCCGGGGTGGATGATGGTGTGGCCACGGGCGCGGCCCTCGGCATGGGATTGCTTCAGGCGGCACTCATGGGTCTGAGGGTTTCGGAGATCCCGGGCATCAAGCAACTGACGAACGAAGCGCTCATCACCGCCGCGAAGAAAGCGGCACTTTCGGGAACACTGCAATCCTCCGTGGTGACGGCTGGGAAACGGATGCTCGGTTCGACATTGGAACAGGCGGCGTTCGGGGGAGCGGCGGCTTCGATCAACGCTGTGGGCCGTGAGTTTGCCATCGAATTGAACAACCGTGTGGACGGAACCAATCTCACACATGCCACCGTTGGAGAAATACTCGGCGAGATCGGACTCGGGGCGGCAGTCGGGGGGGCGTTCGGCGCTCTCGCCGGTGTCCCTGGTGCGATGATCGAAGGCGGGAAGATTTCCAACATGGCCCGCGAGATGGCGAAGCAGACTGCCGAGCGAACCGCTCCGGTCCCCGGCACCGCCGTCCTTGCCGATGCATTCCAGCGGAGTGTGCCAAACCTCGAACCCGGCGCCGCAGATGTAGCTGCGGCTCTCATCGAAGCCCGGGCCAAGGCCCAGGGCATGACGACGGAAGCATGGACGGCGAAGTACCTCGACCCGAACATCTTCGGCGAGATGCAGCCCGGCGCGGACACCCTCGCGCAGACCGAAGCTCTGCACGGGACGGCCTATGATTTCCAGCAATTCGATGCGGCCAAAGCCGGTACGGGTGAGGGGAACGCTTCTTTCGGTGCCGGGATCTACATGACTTCCCGTGAGGACATCGCAAAGTACTATGCCGATTTCGTTTCCCGCAGAAGGGGAGGGGAGGCCCGGCAGGTACTTTCAACCTCCGTCGAGAAAGACAATTTTCTATCGTGGTACGAGACTCCAACGGACGTGCAGAAAAAGGCCATTCTCACCGGCGCGGCGGATCAGGCCATCTTCGGAAACATGGAAAACAAGGGCTACCTTGTCGAACGCTTCAAGCAGGCGATCAAGACTGGAACCACGGAGGATGTCTACAAGTATCTTTCGATGGCGCTGGGAAGCGATAAGGCCGCATCCGACTTTCTCTCCCGCTCCGGCGTGGACGGGATCAAATACCCCACGGGAACTATCTCCGGAGGGAATGTCGCGAAGTCATTTGCCAAGGGCACGAACTATGTCGTATTCGATCCTGGCAACATCCAGATAACAGATCGCACGTTCTTCCAGGGCAACAAAGCCGCTGTCACCTTCGCCGAGGGCGGGAGGGCGATTCTCCACGCATTCAAGGGAGCCGACTTCACTTCCCTTGTCCACGAGTCCGCGCATATCTTCCGTCGCCAACTCGATGCGCCCGACCTTGCAATCGCAGAGAAACATTACGGCGTGCAGGCGGGGAAATGGGAGACTGCGCACGAAGAGCGGTTTGCTACCGACTTTGAAACGTGGGCGACTACCGGCAAAGCTCCGACTCCCGAGCTCGCCACCCTGTTCCAGAAGGTCGCGGAGCTGATGAAGAGTGTCTATCGCACCCTGGCAGGAAAGGGCGAAGTCTCCCCCGAGATGCAAAAGGTGTTTGAGAATCTATTTAAGGAACCCGCCGCGAAACAGGAAGCGCCGGCTCGCGTGATGGAGATTCGCGTCGCCCATGAGCCGGAGGTGAAAACCACGGTGACGGATGCCGGGGTTCGGATAGATTCAATCGACATGGCCGGTGCTACACCCGAGGAAGCATCGAAGGCAATCCTTCGCGTGGCGCGTGACAACCCCGGCAAGCCGATTGAGTGGAACCCGACCGACGCGGCGGGGATGGAACTGAAGAAGACCATCGAAGAGTTGAACCCTCACAAGGTGGCGCAAGAGACCGCGAAGGCCGCACGGGAGGCTGAGGTCAAAGCGTACTCTGACGCGCTGGCGAAGGAAACGGATCCCGGCGTGAAGGCTCTACTCTCTGCCGAGCGCGACAAGGCGCAGGCCGCGCTTGCCGAGAAACCCGTCGAGCATGGTCTGCAGCACTTCGAGGCTCCCGTTGATACGCCCCCGGTGGAACCCGTGTTGTCCAAGAAGATGGAAGACTTCTGGACTCGGCTGGACAAGGAGACTCAATCCAGCGAAGCGGCCTCGATCAAAGGCGATCCTGTTGTCGACAGACTCACGGCGCACATTGCGAAGTTGGAAGAGCAAGTCTCGGCGTTGAAGGTTGCCAGCAAGGAAGAGATTGCGGCGATCAAAGCCGCTGCCAAAGGGAAACAGGATGCGCTCAAAGCATCCTACCAGGCAAAGCGGGAGGCGATGCAGGCGACACTCACGCAACGCATCGATGCTCTCCGTGCCGCGAAGAACGCCAAGATTGAGGAAGTGAAGGCTACTTTCCGGGAGCGAATCGCCACGGCGAAGCAGCAGGCGAACGACCGGGCCGAGGTCAAGAAGATCGTCATTTCCCTCCGTGATGCGCAGGCGAAACCCATGCGGCCCGAGTTCAAGACGTGGGTTGATGAGATACTCGCACCGTTCAACATCGAGGCCGGCACTCCCCGCAAACTCTCGAAGCTGGCCGAGTTGAAAACGCGCCTTGAAACCATGACCAAGGAAGGCGCGGCGGACTTCTCTGAATCTGACATCGCCCTCCTGAACGAAGCCGCGGCGAAAGACTTGCCTTCACTGACGATGGACGAATGGCGGGCCGTGAATCGGGCCGTCCGTTATTACGTGAAGGCGCAGAACGATTTCCACGGCGTGAAGGTGCGGGGGAAGAGGATCGACCGGGCCGTTGCCGCACGGGACGCGCAGGCCGAAATGCCCGAGCTGAAGAAGGTCCAGGACAACATCGTCCGTTCCAACCCGACGTTGAAGGAGAAGATCGGCGGAAAGGCCGGATCGGTACGTGACTTCTTCGGTCGCCACATGACCCCGTGGGATCACCTAATGGCCGTCGTGGGCGGCGGAGAGGATTCGGTACTCTATGACGCATACAAGCAGGTTCACGGGAGTGACACGGCGGCGGTACTCTCGCGCGAGGGAGGCCAGCGCGGTGCGTTGAAGTGGACGATGGACCGGAATGCAGAGTTCACGAAAGCCGTTGAAGACGTGGCCAAGCGGGTAGGGGATATCGACAAGTTCCGTACCGAAGTGGTGACGATGAAAATGACCTCCATGCGCCCGGGGTCCGCGCGGACGGTGGAGAAGACCGTTTCCCTCACACGCGGGGATCGCATCGCGATGAAGTTCCTCATGGCGCAGGAAGACAGCCGCCGGGATCTGGTTTCTTCTGGATTCCAATTCAAGAACCGCAAGGGGCGCGAACGGTGGGAGCCGATCCGTCTGAGTGAATCGCAGATGCAGGCCGTTGCCGACAGTCTCACGCCGGACGAATTGGTTTTCTATGATGCTATGCGAGCGGGCTTCAAGAAGGCCGGGCTGGATGTCGGAAAGCAGTATCTTGACGTTCACGATTTCTCGATGGACTTGCAACAGGAGTATTTCCCCATTGACCGCATGGAAGTGGGAAGGGGAACCGCTCCGGAAGCCGACACCGCGAAAGAACAATTCAAGAAGACGTACCTGAACATCGGGATGCCGAAGGGCCGCACAATCGAGCGGACGCACACAGTCGGTCCGATTTATGTCCGCGATGCCTTCGAGGTTTTCCGCGAGCACATGGATTGGGCGGGGCAGTACATCAACGTGGACCAACCGGTACTGAACGCCGCGAAACTCCTGAAAGACCTGCAGCCCGACATCGTGAAGCGGTGGGGCGAAAGCATGTACAGGGAACTTGAAGCGGGCCTGCGCCGGGTGGTGAATAATGCGCAGGACTTCAACTCGCTTGAGAAGTTTATGATGAGTGCCAAGTCGGGCCTTGTCGCTTCCACGGGATCGATGAACCCGATCTGGTGGATGAACGATGTTCTCGGCGCGAGTCGCTTCTATACCTCGGGGCTGGTGGACGGCAAGAATTACATCCTCGGCGCGATGGAGGCCCTTGCTCATCCTACCCGCGTGCACAAAGAACTGATGCAGTGGTCCACCGAATACTCGAAGTTCCGGCAGGAACTCGGGTTCAATAAGGACATGCTGGAGGCGATGAAGGCCGCGAAGAAAACGGCGGTTGGCAGGGGACTGTCTACGATCCGCGGCGTGCTTGCCTACCCCGCGCGGGTAATCAACCGTGCCATGTCGCGTGTGGGAATGAAGGGCGCTTTCAACACCGCGATGGAACAGTTGCAGAGCGGGAAACTATCGGAGCAGGTGAAGACTGCACTCGGCATCAAGGACACGGCGGGACTAGCGATAGAGCAGAAGATGGCGCTTGCCTACCGGTACGCCGAGTACGCGCTTGAACACACACAGGTCGTCCCGATGGCCGAGATGCATTCCAGTTTTCAGGAAGGTTCATGGCTTGAACAGACGCTCGCCACTTATGGCTCTGATGCCATCCGCGCGCAAACCCTGATGAAAGAGACGATCCGAAAGGCAGTCAATAATCCCACCGCGCACAACAAGGCGGCGGTGGTGAAAGTGATGATCGGATTGCTGGTGTTTGAACCTGTGGCGCAACAGATCGCATACGACATCCGTGACAAATTGGCTGGCAGGAAACCGCAGGGTGCTGTCGGGATGATCGGCCAGGAAGCGTATTACTTCCCCGTCGTTCGGGACATCGTTCGGCTGGCAAGTGACGCTTTCACGGGCCGGGGGATCGGCGGCGGTTCCATCCTCATCACCGATCAAGCAATCTCGATGTTCAAGAATTTTCTGACCGGTTTCGCGGATTGGGTTTCGGGAGACACCCAGCGGCAGCAAGCGTCGGGCATGTGGAAGTTTATTGACAACGGGGTGCGGATGCTTATGACCGCCTTGAAGCTGCCATACAGCACGCCGAAGGTCATCGTCAAGGCTTTGACGAAGGAGTGAAACGATGAGCGTCGCCAATCCTCTCTACAATCAGTCTTACGTGGGAAGGGGTGACACTGGGCCTTACGCGATCACCTTCTCGGTCACACTGGATGCTGGCGGAAACGCCGAGGACATCCTGGTCCAGGTGAGGAGTTCAACGGGGGCGGTCACAGACATCACCGCCACCTCGACGATCACGGGGATGAACGTCTACACGGCGGCAAGTTGGGCGGCTGCGAACACGATCGTGCTCACCCGGTACCCCTCCCTCATCCAGCCGTACAGCTTTCCCTTCGGGACGAAGTTCCCTTCACGCACCTTTGAGGCGGCGGTGGACAGGCTTCTTTTCTCGATCCACCGTATTGCTGGGGACTCCGACACGGCAATCAAGATCCCGATCGGTGAGGCTGCACCTTCGAGACTGCCAGATGCGCCTACGCGGGCGAGCAAGTTTATGTCCTTTGACGGCAGCGGGCAACCGAACGTCGCCACCGGCCTGGCCTCGGCGCCTGTATCGGGTGCGATGGCAGGGTTCGTCAACGCCGCATCTCTGGGTGTCGCGCAGGGGATCATCACGCCGATCCAGAACATCACGACTGGGGCGGGTGATTCGACGCAGAACCCGCCCCTGGCCTCCAGCGTGCTCGGCTCTATCTACACCTACAACAAGGTGGACTCCGGGGCGGGCAAGGTGAAGATCATCCGCCAGGGCTCCGACCTCATCAGCGGGCAGACCGAGATTGACCTCTTCGACCAGTGGGACAGCGCGAGCATCATGGCGGTCTCGGCAAACACCTGGGTGCTCATCGCCAAGCCGCTTGTCAGCCAGGCCCGGCTGGAGAGCGAGAACAAGCTCCCCCTCGGCGCCCTCCAGTACATCGACGGGCAGAAAATAACCCCTGTCGCATGGAGTTTTCTCAACCCTGCGGCACACCAACCCTGGCTCTGTCTCGACGTGGCGGATCAGGTCATCACGACCACGAATTGGCCGCTCCTCGTCCCGTATCTGCGCGGCTTGCTTCTCTCCTATGCGGACGGTACCGGCAGCCAGGTCACGACCTTCACGACGACGACTTGGCAGGTCACCGGCACCACTACGGGCATCCTCACCTTCACGAACAACGCGGCCAACGTCGCCCTGCTGACTTCGCTTCTCGAAGATGAAGCGGTGGAAGGTACGTACACCAACTGGCGCACGATTTTCCTTGCCTCATCCATCGGCAACATCCCGGCGGGAAACTTTTTCATCACCAACGTGAATCCCGGGGCGCTGACAATCTCGTTCACCATACCTGTGAGCACCAACGGAGGCCCTACGGCGCTCGGGGCGTCGTGCCAGTTCTACAAGCATCGGTTGGCCGACAGCGAGAGCAACCCGACGACCAGCGCGAGAGTGTTGCAGGCGGCAGGACGCGGCATCGCCTCGGCGAACGACAGCAACAACGAGACCATCCTTGGACTTCGGCGGCGGGACCGGGAGCAGGGGCACTGGCATTTGACAGGCACAGGGAGTGGTGGAAGCTATGGGCTTTTTCAGAGCGGATACGGAAACTCCCTGGCAGGAACTCCTACCAATTCCCCCACCACCGACACCGCCAACGGCACCCCGCGCACGGGCCTAACGACACACCAGTCTGACATCATCGCCCACTTGTACATGAACGGCCAAAGGTACGCATGAGGAGGATGAGAGCATGGTAATCGAAGTTCGACAGAAGGACGGGAGTGCGGCCTTCGCGCCGGTGGCTGGGCCTGACGGCGACGGCGGGCTGGCGAAACGGTGCGCCCTGACCTGCGAGGTGCACAACCGCGACTTCCCCGACGACCCGTGGACGCTTCACGTGGACGGCGGCCCCGTGGCCACGGACGAGGTGACGGAGGCGATCATCGCCAACCTCACGGTGGAGAAGGCGTGATGAATCCAGTGACGCAAGGCATTTTGATCGGTGCAGGTTCTGCGATATTGGTGACTCTCCTCACGGTCATTGCGGCTTCACTTGCTCGGCTTTGGCATACTCCGAAACGACTTGACCGGCTCGACAGGCTCATCCCCACGATGGCACGGGCACTTCTCGTACTTCTCCAGCGTCATGTGAACGATGAAACTGACAATGAAGCCGAGGCGGCGCTCACTGAATTGAAAGGGATTCTGACAGATGGGGCTGTCAGCCAGAAGGTTAAGTGATGTTCATCAAAGTCATTCGACGGCCAGAATCCTTGGAATGTAAACGCTTTCCGGAGAAACCGGACGACTGGGGAAACAATGACTTCCACAACTCTCTGGACAGGATCGAACTCTACTTGGGAGACGGTCTGTACGGCGATGCACTGTACTGGTCCTCCGAGGCGCAAACGGTGAGCAACATCCCAGGAGGTGTGTTCAACGAGACTGTGGCGGAAGGGCCGTTCAAGCTGAAGGCGTTTGTCGATCCGCGTGCCTTCTATGGCCGCATCCACGGAATCTGCGACACATACGATCTGGCGCACCGGTACATTGACATGGATAGCGTCGAGATTGCCGACAAGAATAGGTGGCTGATGCACGACTGGCAGAAGCCGCGGCCGAATCCTGCGGGGCAGTGGACGCGAGTGGCGTGGAGCGCCGCATGTTTCGTCGTGAAACCACCGGATCTTGAAGAGTTCGGGACCATTCTGGATCAAAAGGGCATCAAACCCGGGGATCTCATCCCTGGGGTACTCGTTTTGAAAGCATAGGGGGATTGGGATGAAGGCAAAGAACTGGTGGCTGAGCAAGACGCTGTGGTTCAACGTTATCACGCTGGTCGTTGGCGTGGTCGGGGCCGTCGTCGGGGTGGTGCGCAGCGAGGTGTGGATCATATCGCTGACGGCGGTCAACGCGCTGGGCAACGGCATCCTGCGCATCTGGTTCACTGACACGCCGATCGCAAAGCCTTGATGGCATTCCCGATCGACATAGGGGAGTTCCTGCTGGTGGTCCTGATGGTCTACCTCATCGGCTTCGTGATGGGGCGATGGACGAAACGGTGAAAGGCTGGTACGGCTATGCGCTGGCGTTTTGGGCTGGTGTCATTCTGTGTGGCGCTCTTGCTCTGTATCTCACCCACGGCGCAGGGGCAAAACTCAACACTGATCTCGCCAATCTCCGAACCTCTCTGGCAGGCGCTGTTGCCGATCGCGACGGACTTGCCAGGGAGTTACGACTTGTTCATCAGCAACTTGATCTCGCAAGTGGGCACGCTGACAACGAACAACGGATCATTGAGCGCCAGCAATCTCAGCTTGCTGGACAGCAACAACTCATTGACGCTGGAAAACGTGGGATTGAGGGCATCGCTGAAAGCCTCAAGGGAAGCGGAGGCGAGATCGGAAAGCAAGTCCACGCTCTTGCAGAAGGATTTGTCAGACTCTATCGCATCTACCATCCGAGCCCAGGCTGACGCGAAGGCTCTGGAGCTGGAGAACAAGGTCCTGAAGATCGGCGGGTCCGTTCTGCTCGTTGTTGCTGTCGTCGTTGCAGGCTACGAGGGCGGACGCGCGTTGCGGTGGTGGTAACTTCTGATGATCTTGGAGATTCCTACCACGCCCCAAATGAGGCCCTGTGAAATCAAGCCTAAGAGCAGAACTCCGATCACCGGTTGCCCGTAGATCGCCTTGAGGATGATTGCTATTACGAAAATCAGGGCGAATGTTGTCGAAATCAACTTTGAGGTTTTCATCGCACCAGAATAATGCTTGACAAGTGTGGTTGCAAGTGATACAAAGGATTCACTTGATGTGGGCGAAAATGGCCCAGTGTGATATCGGGGACGATGTATCGAATCTGACAGAAACCCCCACAGGGACGATATGGAAAGCATTGGTAGACAGAATATCTATTCTAAAGAGATTGGCGAAAGTGGAAAGTTGTACTCTGCTCGCCAGGCTGCTGACATGATTGGCTATTCCCCGATCACAACCAGATTGCTCCATCGGCAACTCGGTATGAAGCAAGTAATTGACGGGCACCCATAGCACAAACTGTGTCCATACGCAACACAAAAAAAACACTAAAAAAGTGTTGACAAGGTCAGCAAGGTGTGTTTACACTTGCAACATGATACCTGAAGGAGGGGAACTTTGAAGAAGGTTAAGGTCGTGCGAATGAACGTTCCATTTGAGGCAGATGTTTACCAGGCGCTGCGGAAAGCGAAGGAAGCCGCGGCTGGCGAGTCCATGGTGCGGCTTGTGAATCTGGCTCTCCGCGAGAAGTACGGCCTGCTGAAGGTGTCATAGGGTTTGGCTGGAAGCCCAGCGCGTTCCCCGCGAGCGCGTTGGGCCTCCTGCGGGGGTCCACCACCTGACGTCAATCATCGGTGGCCCCCGCTTTCTTGGACAGCGCCCGAAGGCGCAGGAGGTTGTCGTGAAGAGTACCACAATTCGCATCGAACGCATGTACGTCGGCTTGCCCGACGAGTGGAAGGAAATCTCCGAGGAGGAGTTCCTCTGTCGTACCGAGTGGGCCGGTTACTGGAAGAAAGGGACGGCCCTCCAGACCTTGGAGGACTGCGCCGAGAGCGGGGCGACCTTTCGCACGCCGTGGGCGTTCTACCGAATCCGGAAGGAAGCGGTAGAAGGTTTCGTGGACAAAGCTCATCTCTATGAGCCGGAACTCCTCCCGCCTTTGTACTGCACCTGCGGAGACCCCGTGGAACCCGGGGACACTCTCTGCCACGGCTGCCGGCTGGATGCGATGGAGAAGGTGTCCCTGCGCGAAGGCCGGGGGCCCATCGTTCAACAGATCGACATCGCCGAGGCTCTTCGCCCCGTGCCGCGCGGGCCGTGGCCGCAGAATCACCGCGACGGGCTGGACTGAGTGACCCATGTGTCTCTATTCACCGGCATCGGGGGAATCGACCTTGCCGCAGAGTGGGCAGGATTCACGACCATCGCGCAAGTTGAGCGAGACCCCTATTGCCTTGCCGTCCTTGCCCGTCACTGGCCCGGCGTCCACCGATGCACAGATATCCACGCCTTCCCAGACCGAGACTTTGGCGCAGTTGACCTTGTTTCCGGCGGCCCACCGTGCCAGCCGTCGTCCGTTGCTGGAAAGCGTAGAGGCCGAGCAGATGACCGATGGCTCTGGCCGGAGATGCTTCGAGTCGTTCGCGCGATTCTTCCCCGATGGATCATGGCAGAGAATCCTCCTGGAATCTTTGCTCTTGAAAACGGTCTGGCGATCGAGGCTGTGCTTTCTGAGATGGAAGTTGAAGGATATGAAATCCTCCCACCGCTTGTTTATCCGCTTGCAGGCATGGGCGCCCCGCACTTCCGCCAACGTACCTTCTTTGTTGCCCACCTTAACCGCATCGGACGGCGGCGGAAATCGCTCGGCATATCCGGGCGCTCCCTTTCGTCTCAGTCTGCGCAACATGGCGAGCAAGGGAATGCTTCCGATATTGCGGGCAAGCGACGCCGATACTCAGGACGCGAAACAAGTGGACCCGCCGAGCCATCGGTACGGAAAGAGAAAGACCCCATGTCTGAACTCTCAATTCTCGGACAGGAATGGTGGGCAACTGAACCCGGAGTGGTGCGAGTGGTACATGGGGTTCCCCATCGGGTGGACAGAATCAAAGGAC